>Ga0126342_10009440_pt1 | contig 17490 bp, 16 predicted proteins | sample Cyp1metagenome_FD_92528 | JGI IMG/M metagenome (GOLD analysis project Ga0126342, IMG submission 92528) | Coral microbial communities from Lord Howe Island, Old Settlement Bay, Australia - Cyphastrea 1 metagenome | ecosystem: Host-associated > Invertebrates > Cnidaria > Coral ... | reverse complement strand
GGTGGGTCTAACATGTTTTGACCTAAGAGTGAACCCCAGGAAGTCACTGTTTTATCATGGGAAAATCCATCCTAGACCCCTGATGACCATGAAAATCTCTGAAAACAACCAAACTGAAGAGACTCAAGTGTTATATATATTTAAATATATATATGGGTGTTTCTCTTTATGGGGGATGCTCGAAACAACCTTTGAAGGGATTTTATAAACTATTTTCGAGCATCGCCCATTTTGAAAGAGAGCAACTGCACCTTTCGCTTCCATTTTCTTGCGAAGCCTTGCAGCAACCGCTGCTCGTTCCTGGAGGATCGAGCACAAAGAACAAAACAAAGCACTTAAAAATCAACGACTGATCGTTGTGGTTCGAAAATCATCTTTCCCCATCTTTCCCCTACAACACCCGCGTGTCCTTCACCCGAGGAATCTCGCTCAGCCATTCCCAATCAACTCCTTTTCCCGGCCTGTGGCGGTTTGTCTGATTCTACTTTCGGTCACTGATTGGAATGCCAAACGATTTAATCAAAAAGAAGAGAAATATTCAACACACGAGTCTGCAGTCTAGAAGCGTGAGTCCCACATGCACGGACTTCTTCCCAGTGACGCTGACTTTCTGGCAACGGCTCCTGCCCAAAGTGTCAAGTTTACATGCTACGACGTTGTTCCAGGGTACCGCACTGTCCTGTGGAATTGTTTGCCTATGTTTGCCTCTATCAATCCATCACACCCCCAAGAAAAAAATCAATCAATTCAGGAGATCGGCAAGGACAAAGATATGTGTGCCCCTCTCCTCCACAACTGCATATCTGAAAACCACTCCGGGTCAGTGGTCTCATCTCCGCGCTTATCCTCGGTTTTTTTTGGGTGGAACCAAAAGTTTGGCCTTTTTTTTTTGGGGCAAATCCATCGCAACCTAGTAGTATTAAAAACATATTAAACCATTAAAACCATAACCTAAATCATAAGTCATACCTTATTGTCAGCAATATCTCAGGAATCCTCAGCACATACGAATTTGCAATAGTTTGCATCCAACATTAGGTACTTTCACTTCCATTTCCTGTCTTCCCAAATGACCTGAACATTACCAAGCGTCACAGCGCTTAGGCTTAGCAGGTTTTGCAGTGGCGGCCATTGTTGTGAGATGTTGTGAGCCAAATGGCTACTGGCCAAGCACCTATGATGTTGCTTCATCACGATTCATCCTTCGCATACCTTCACAGGGTCTAACATGAAGTTCTGTATGACTTAGTCCAAAAGGTCTAGACTGAATTTCCTTCTCTGCTACCAAGGGTCTGACATGGTATCGGGATAGGGTCTGAACTGAATTCAAGGCATGTCAGACCTTTTAAAAAATGATCCCTAGGTGGACCATGTTAGACCCTCTAGTAGTTGAGGGTATTAATATATAATATAATATATAATATAATATATAATAATATAACATTTATATATAGATAGATATCAGCAGCCTCCCGGCCCATGATGAGATGGTGCATGGAGGATCATCAGTAAACTACAGGAACCCAGTTTCTAATAGCTTTCACTCTTGTTTTAGGTTGGCTCAAACCATCTTTATAGCAACTATAGTAACTATAAGTAACTATAGTATGTAACTATAGTTCAATCATGTTTTTCATACTTCTCAATCATTCTTGAACTACTGTATATAGTTCAATTATAATCATGTTCAATATATGAATCTCCCAGAAACCCACCAAAAAATGCCGCTCGCCACGCCTGGCCCTTTCCCGGCGCTGCAGGCGCAACTGTTGTTGCTGGCGCCACTTCACTGTGCACGCTTGGGGGAACTTGGACCTGCCACAGGTGCCACAGCTTCAGTCGGCATGTTTTTTGGATACGTTTTTTGGACTGCTTTAGATTGGATATATTTTGCTATGGTGTTTATTGGTTTTTAAATGTGTCCACTATGATGTCAACTGTTTGTCAATAAAGATGGATATACAATATATATATATATATGTATATATATATATGTATATATATATATATTATATACATATATATATATATATATTATACATATATACATAGTATAAAACTGGTTTGAAATCCGGCTGTGGTGGGTTGGCCATGGTTCTCAAATGGATTTAGTACCTGAAAATGTAGGGAGAGACCATCTGAAATGCGATTAGTTATCATTAATTATGTGCATTCATTTAAACTATGCCATTTTAACCACACCCAAATGGACGCTAAAGCAGTTGGCCATACAAGAGAAACAGCAAACAAACAACGTTGAAGAGACTTGAAGAGACTTGAAGAGACCACACACACCCCGGCCTTGAGTTTGAAATGGTTCAACTGTCTAGATAGACTAGTTTGAAACTCTGGGTTTGGGGGCCCATGAGACACTGCTAAATTAATGTGGTTTTGATGGGTTAGCAAGACATCGAAACTAAGGATGGCATGCCAATGGTGATGGTTGTCCAATTGAAACATCAACCAACCATTCTGAAGTTGGTCGTAAGGGTATCTATGTAACCACTTCATAAGGAAGTTGCACCCACAAAAAGCAAACAGGCTAGTGTCAAAGATAAAGAAAAAAACCATACAATTGGTTTGTCCTTCTGTCCACCATGAAATGTTGATCTAAACTTTGGACACCACTCTCTATACGTAAGCTTCAAACATGGATACTCTCCAGTGCCATACAGTGAGTCTTAGTATCTTCCCAATGGTCCTTGTCTCCCAAGGGCAAGTTTAAAGGGAATGATCAGTGGCGAGGTTGTCCAAGATCAATGCCTCACACTGAAAACCCTTCACAAAATTTGGGAAGTTTCTAAGTCATTGGGGGACCCTGAGTTATCATCTGAGTATATCTGAGTTGTCTTTTTCCATGGGAAAACCGAAGCTTTTAGGGTACCCCATTTTTCATCATCCTTACAAGTCACCGTGCCCAAAATCGCTCCCAGACCGCAACGTCCATGGGTTTGAAACGCACCAGCACCTGCCATGACTGCTGACTGCTACCATGATTAGTCATATGACCAACCGGGATTTCACCAACAAAACAATGAGAACTTGGCAGAGCTGGTGAAACTTATTTGACTAGAGGCTCCTCATGTCAAAAAAAGTGCACAGATTAGACCTTTATCGGATCATGGTAGTCCCCTGCACCACTCTTACTATGTATTTAACATTATTTGACTATCTTATAACAAAGCTTCAAATCTCCAAACCTGATGTGTTGGGACATCAACAAAGTCCGTCTCCCACCATATTTTTGCATCATTTCTGAAGCCTGGAACAGTCCCGCCCAGCCACCTCTGCATTGTCGTGTGCATGATAGGACCGCAAGGTGTGCCTGCAACCAGGCAGGCATTCAGGTATGGGTCGGAAAAATTAGAGAATCAAACCATCTGAGTGAAAAAAACATGTTCAAATTGTGATGAGAATATTATCATATCAACAATGATTATATGTTCGAGCTATAAATGGACGAAAATATGACGTGTCCCATCAGTTTCCATCAGCAGGTATGATTAGATATGATCAGGTCCAATTCTACCTTCGTCCTCAAGGTGCCAGGGAAACATACTAGACTCCAAGCAATAGTACACATCAACGTCGTTGGATTAATTACCAGACGTTGAAAATATCTATTATATGCGTAAGTCTAAGTATTGAAGCAATCTTCCATGTTCAAAGTTGCTAGATCGCAAAGCAAAGTCCACTGCGTCAGCACAGCCAGCGCCATCAGCGCTTTGTTCAGTAAAAATAGGTCCGGCGACATGTTTCAAAGCAGAAGCTCTGCAAAAAGCACAACCAAAATGGATGTGATACGGTGGATGGAAGAAATCCTGCACCAGTTGATAGGTGGTTTATATCCCATTAGGTTTCAACCATCCAAGGTGATGCAGGATTTCTTCCATCCACAGTATGATGCTATATCTGGGAATAAGATATACCGTATCGCCAATCTAGTTCCTCCATGAGAGAAGAGCACTACCGGGTACTAGATGGTACTAATTATATACTCTCTATATTTTTCGGATCTTTCAGACATTCGAAAATCAACCACCTTTTTATGCTCATTTTGTGCCGCGGAAACACCACTTGCCGCGTCGCCTGTCGTTTCCCATTTTGCAGCGCTTGCAAAAGAGGATCTGATTGGGCGCAGGGACACCTGTGATCTCCTCCGAGACGTGGGATACGTGGTGTTGCTTCAACTGTTGTGGATCGAGATATGGAGGTTTCTGTTTTCTAAAATGGGGGTACCCCTATATAAATCATCTATTTTAGAATGGGATTTTCCATGAAATGAAGCATCATGAACCATCCAGCGAGCGACCGGGGTACCCATGGGTGTCGAGTCGTTGGGTGACCAACAGGATGATTGGATGATGAGGCTTTCTGAGCCTGAGATGTTGACTTGTAATAACTTGTAACCAATCATTTTCCCAAGGTCCGTATAGGCTGTAGCTTCATTGAGTCTTGAAAAAATCACCACACTCATTTTGACACGAGAAATGAATCTAGTATTGCGGTACCTTGAGTGCCAAAGGAGAATACACCCATCTTTCTCCCTTGGAGCTTTCACTCGTCAACATTGATCCTGACTTGGTGTGGGGATACTTCTGAAAATTTGTGCGACCGAGGAGAACCACACGTGACCCTCAATCTATCAGCAAACATGGAACGACAAAGCTAAAGAAATGATAAACAGGGTATGTTATCTGTACATGCTAAGTTGCTGCAATCCCTAGATGAAGCTTAAAAATTTGGATCATTCGGAGGAGTCTTAGCCACCAGATTTGGTCACCGGCCTGTTGAGGTACAAGGTGAGGCGCCCTAGTTACCCTAGTTATGTTTGTTGCTTTATAGCCCCAACTAATATCATGTAACAAAAAATCCCCCTAATCCAACATTTCACTATCCTAAATCAGCTATATTCAGCTACATCATCATTGTTCATCCCAAAAATCCCCATGATTTGGTGAGCTATCACCGGCTATCACCATATTTTCCCAAGGGATCCCCGAAAGGTGTCCTCAATGATGCCCTTGAGCCCAGCGGAGTCTTCGGCGCAGGGCCCAATCCGGAGATCCGGATCCACTTGGAGGGTGTACTTGTCACCTGCCCCGTTACGCCACGCCACCGTTACGCCACCGTTACGCCACCGTTACGCCACAAAACGGTAGGAAAAATGGGGATCAGATGGTGACCAGAAACCAAGAAACATGATAAAGCGAAGTTGGTTTAGACCTATAGATAGGTGAACAGGTGAACTAGACGATGGTTTATGAGTTATTGATATGAATGAACTATACTGGTTGGTGGTGTAGCCACCCCTCTGAAAAATGATGGAGTTCGTCAGTTGGGATGAGTATTCCATTCCCAACTGAATGGAAAGTCATCAAGTTCCATGGTTCCAAACCACCAACCAGATATTAGTAAAACAATGCTGGGTTGATGTCCCCAAACGATAGCTAAATTGACTTTACAAGCAACGGATAACTGGGGACACTCTGTGGGGATCATGGAGCTATGAACCGAACCGGGGGATATGCTTTGTCCAAGAGCTGGGTAAGATGATCCCAGCTACCCTGCGGTAATCAAGCATGGCTGGCTGGGAAAAACCTACTTAATATATATGGGCCACGGTCAATACTTAAGGTTTTTTGGCTCCAAGTCATCAATTTTTGAAGAGTGTATGAACGTTTTCCAAGCCCCAGCTCAATTTCCAAAAAATAAAGATTGCTCGAATACTACTCTCCAACCTAAATTTTGGCTGTAGCTCATATATATATATATATATATACATACATATATCATCAACAAAAAGATGTTTAGGTCCGTAACACACATGGGATAATTTCACAAAAACACACCACCGACGAACTTCAGGTCCGCTTCCCGGACCTGTGTCCATGAAGTTCAACGTCACCAAGACCTCAGATGCGACCAGTTTCGCCTCGTCAAGTGGATCTATATAGTGGTAAACCAACTGGCAACTGGCATAAAAACACCAGGTGGTGCCCCATAGTTATAGCCAACTTAATCTATAGTGGTGCCAAAAATGTTATCTAGCCAGTTTAATCTATATCTCCAATAACTATGGTTTGTGGTAGAGATATGTGTAGTTAGCCAGGTCTATAAAGCAACTTATACCTCGGGGCAGCGCCTTGCATGTGTGACCCCGCAGAAGTTAAACGTGGTGGCAGGTAAGACTGATCTGGGCCATCCTTTGATTGCTTGGATGGGCTGGGATGGCTCAGGGTTAACTAATAGTTGAGATATACCCTCATTTACCCTCTGGTAATTTAACATAGCTATTGAAAAATGGCCATTTATATGCCATTTCTAGTGGATTTTCCCATTAAAGATGGTGATTTTCCATAGCTATGTTAAATTACCAGAGGGTAACTGGCGAGATATATTGAGATGTACTGTGAATAAGTTTCTATCCATGAAAAAAATCATCCATCCTCGCTGGTGAACTTGGTATCCCAGTATTCCCGATAGTAGACTCAGGTAGACTCAGGTAGAGTCTCTGCTGCTTTGAAGAATAATCCCCAGTGTTGTTGGATGTTATCCTCTGGTAAACATACAAAAAGCTATTGAAAATGGCCATTTGTAGTGGATTTACCCAATAAAAATGGTGATTTTCCATAGTTACGTAAACGTTTACCAGAGGGTATCTCTATTGTTGCTGGATGTTACCCTTCAACCGAGGCAAAATCAGCCACAAAATCAGCACTCACCCATTCAAGTCATCGGGATCAATCGGTGTTGTCCGGGTAAATTAGAGTGACTCAACATGATTCCACCTAAAAAGCAAAGGCCATTTGAAGATCGTTACCCTATGTTATCCAAAGCAGAGACCATTTGAAGATAGTTACCTTATGGTATCCTAATCCACAGTATGACTTTACCCGGTTTTTGTTGACAGGGCCAGGGCCAAACCTGGAGCCAAGGAACTTCGCTCTTGGACTTTGGGAGTTTCTTTCGACCAGCTTCTGTTGCAGAGACCAGAAAACCCGCAAAAAAACGCCGGCAACGTGGCAATGGAACAGCCCTGTAAGTGGAGGCTTTAATGGGACAATTACCCTCTGGTTATGACTAACAGTTCGCTATTGAAAATGGCCCAGTCGAAATAGTGGATTTTCCCATTAAAAATGGTGATTTTCCATAGTTATGTTAGTTTACCAGAGGGTATCCATGATTGGTGGTAATACGGTGGCTTTGGAACTTCAACTGAACTTCTTGGTTCATGGGTTGGATGCATTACTAATGCATTACCACAAGAACGTGGCCGTTCTGATGCCAACAAAATGCGATATCTTCAGTTTCAGGCATCTTGCCAACCTTTCAACACCGAGCCTGGAGCAATGGATTTCAAGGTTTATGTATCGTTTGGATATATATTGGTTCTTTATTGTACACACATATTATATTTTATAATACATAATATATATATACATATGTATATATTATATATTATAAATCACATATATATATATAATCTAATATAATCCTTTTCCGCTTAGGCATAGCTTTGGACTCATTTGAGTTGTTCGAGTGACAGGGAGATGCAAGATCAAAATCACTATAGTCTATAGAGTCATTATGTAGTATTTCACTGTCCTTCTACATGGCAAAAGGAAATCTAACGGGGACAACAAACCAATCTTCAGCGGCAGTCAAAATCCAGCATCTATTATACATGGTGGAGTTGTTTGAGGTCATAGTAGAGTGGTTCTTGGAGCCCGGACCACTTGTTGATCCAAACACATATCATGTTATATATTTATATATATACACACACCCTCTGGTAACTTAACATAGCTATTGAAAATGGCCATTTATAGTGAGTTTTCCCATAAAAAATGTTATTTTCCATAGTTATGTTAGTTTACCAGAGGGTTTATAAATGAAAATTGCATAATATTGCCCCCAAGGAACAAATTGACTGGCCGTGTCTTAAGTAAGACAGTCTCCTTGTCACAGGTTTTGGGGATTGTGTGCCAATCTCCAGACATAAATCGTCCAATGCTGGTTGGCAACACTTCGGTCGAGTAACTTCTTCCCAAATTATGCTAAATAAGAATCCATAAACCCACTCTTCGCCAGTCAGGCTACCAGTATCTACTAATCTTATCTCACCTTCATTTGTAGTGTCGTTCGTTTGTTTGTTTAAAAAACAAAACACGTGCATGTTGATTTAAAACATCCTGACATGGCTACTCATAGATTCTTTACAAACACTATTCTGTTTGCTGGGTGGTATAGAACCCAATTTGTGGCAAAATAGTTAAAATAAATGAAGTAAGTACACTTCACCAAGGTCTACCCACTTCTTCATGTCAAAAAAAACACATATATGTATATATATATAATGGTGAAACATCCATCATGTTAAATCATGTGAAAAAACATTGGGCACTCCAGGTGTTACCACTGCATACCCTCTGGTGTCACCAAACATGGTTGGCTTGGAAATCCACAAACTGAAATGAAGGTCTTAATGAAAAAAGCAGTTAGAAAATGCCAGTTAATATACTGTTAATAATGGTTAATATATGATTATTATATGGTTAATGATGGTTAATAATAATCTGGTTGGTGGTTTCAACCCTACCCCTCTGCAAAATATGAAAGTATATGAGTTCGTCAGTTGGGATGATGACATTCCCAAACTGAATGGAAAGTCATAAAAGCCAGGTTCCAAACCAACAACCAGATATATAACCATCATATTCCCATTGTTCTTGGTTCAAAAATAAAAATGTTCCAAACCATCAACCAGAACTGGTTTATAAACCCCATGAACTATAGATATATCACCTATAAACCATAGGTATTGGAGTTATGTTCACCAACTGAACGCTATCTTAGGATTTCTGCAGCTTCAGCTGGCCTGGCGTTACCTGTTGAGCCTCCTTCCTGCGACCTATGGAGTGGTTTTTGGACAAGTGGCGTGGCTGGTATAGCTGGATGATTTAGCTATCATAGTTCTGAGTTTTCCATACTTAAACCATAGTTAACCAGCTAAATATGATTTAGCTATCAAAAATTATGGTTTTCCATAGTTCTGAGTTCTGAATGTTCAGTTCTCGCTCAGCTAGCCACTCAGTAACCCCACAATTATGATGTTGCTATGTCAAAAAAAACGGAGGGTAAGTGGCACTCCCACCCCCCCATTGTGGAACGTCCTTTGTAGTTCACCCCAGGTAAGTGGGTTATAAACCCAAATACACTTGGTCCAACTCTAATTACTTCATCCGCCTCTAAATGTGATCATAAAGAAAATCATAAGCCTCACATTTAGAGTATGACTGGGATTTAGAGTATGATGGTGATATGTGATCATTACTCATCCACTGACTGGGGAAAGCCACCAAGTATGAAAAGGGATTTACACCAGGCAACCCCCAGCTTCTCATATCACCATCGCCTGGGGGTTTCCCCACTTACGAAAAGTTGCTACTGGTGGTGGTGCCCTCGGAATCGCTAGGTTGATTAACGTAGATCCAACAAAATTCTTGGGTTTATCATCCATTTAGTACAATTAGTGAGGCCCCCGGCCACGATAGCGTTCAGTTGGGGTTCACATAACTCCAATTTCATGAACTGGTTTATGGTACAGTACTTATAACGAACTAGTTACTGGGGCTTTTGTCAACCAACGTTCACATCACGTTTGGGGGCCTCACATAGATTGGGATTCACCATTTTAAACCATCCATTAGGATCATCCAGTAGGATTCACCATCCATTTTAGATCCAATAACCGTTGGGTATCCTATTGTAGATAAACAAGTTATCATCCATTTTTATAGAATCTGTTGGGTATCCATTTTATGCTAATACTATAACTGTTGGGTATCCATTTGTTCATCCATGTATAGGATCCTATAATAGTGAATCATACATCCAACTATGGGGATACCTCCATAGATAGGGTCGCCACTGAGAACTTCACGATTCAGAAAAACCAAACGAACGAAACGTTGGGAGGCCCAGGCTAAATGGCATATATAGATAGATAGATAGATAGATAGATAGATAGATAGATAGATAGGATAAGATAAGATAAGATAAGATAAGATAAGATAATACAAGATAAGATAAGATAAGATAATATAAGATAAGATAAGATAAGATTAGATTAGATAGATAAGATAAGATTAGATTAGATTAGATTAGACTAGATTAGATTAGATAGATAGATAGATAGATAAATAGATAGATAGATAGATAAATAGATAGATAGATAGATAGATAAATAGATAGATAGATAGATAGATAGATAAATAGATAGATAGATAGATAGATAAATATATATATATAGAGCATTATATTCAGCTGGGTTTATAGACTAGGGTGCACCACCTTGTAGAAATTAGGATATCATATGATATCACTTCATGATATGATGATGGAGAACAACAAACTCTTCAAGTTGAACCATCCTCGGGGAACCTGTTGCTGCAAACCACAAATCAACCAAGCTCCTAGATCATTGTTTCAAGGGGCTATACATTTGACTAGCTGATATCCGATGGAAAACAACGTGCTGAAACCCGTGGGCGAAACCTACGTAAGGATGTGCATCCCAGGAATCGTAGGTGAGTAATAAACATAATATAATTCAGCTACCTTGCTATAAATTCTATATCCCATTTAGACTAGTGGGCTGGCTATGAAACATGGCAGTGCAATTTTTCCTGCTTTTAGCACCAACCAGTTGATCTGAAAAAAATCCCCTATCCTAATCCCAAAGGTATTCAGGGTTATTATCCCATGAATCCCGAAAAAAATCCCAATATCCCCATGAAATTCCCATTAAAATCTCCATGAAACCAGGCACCATGACCATCACTTCCACCCTGCCCGGATGCCTTGGGAAGGTGCACTGGCACATCTCGCCATTTCCTGAAACCCCATTGGATCCCGCAAAAAATGCGGATTTCACCAGCAAACAATGGGAAATATAGGATATTTTGCCTCAATAAAATGGTGATTTGATGGGATTTGATGGGATTTAATGGTGATTTGAGGGGACTTAATTGTGATTTAATGGGATTTGATGAGATTGACATCATGGGATTTTAGTTCGTGAACTTGGCATCTACATAAGTCACATAACTGTCGGCTTTCTGTAAGATATATTGATACTTAATGTAGGTTATCAACAAACATAACTGGGCACCACCTTGTACCACACCAACTGAGGTTTTTTTGGATGCGCATCCCATCTGAGTCGCATATGTTATACGCAAATAGGCTCGTCCTCTATTCAATGGCCATTCCAGGATCCTACATAAGGCCTATGTAAGGGAATATCCCCACAAAATATGGCCTTATAAGGTACAGTACCTCCAATTTAGGATCCTGGAATTCGCATTGATCTATCAGTTCTGAGGATGTCTGAATCAATGAGACCGCAAGGTCCGCTATAGGTGGCTAAGTATCTGTTTTTGAAGATGTTTGAAATTCCAAGAGTTCACAAGCATGATGGCAAGAAGAACACCCAACATACAACCATATCCAAATCGGTCACCCCTCAGGATGTTTGTTCCTGAGCTTCAGCAGCCCCAATGACTTGCCGCAAATGGATAGTTTAAACATCCCAAATGGTATAGAGTTTTTGTTGTTTTATAATTGTGTGATATTATGTGTACCACCACATCACAATTCGTACCTGTCATATGTTTTTTTCTGCAAGCTCCTGCATCACATGCTGCTGATGATTTGTTCTGACAAGCAGCAAGTATCACAGCCCGAGGCAAGGCTAAGGCACAGCAATACCAAAATGGGTTCCACCAAACTCTGGTGATAAATCATCAGTAATCAGTTTCTGTTTCTAATCTATATTATATTTGTTTGGGTATACACCATTTTCAGACACACCCAGTTCATATATTCAGTTAGTTGTGTATCCAATTATATTTTCCATTATATGTGCACATTAAAACACCTCATGATATCTCCCCATTCTATCCTATATTTGTTGGTGAAATCACCCATGTTCAGACACACCCATCAAGCAGATAGATATCCCCCATGATTGTTCTCTCAATGTTCATTTAGTGTGGAAAATCGTCATCTTCATAGCTTAAATCATCATTTCTTTGAACTTTACAACCCAATTTTCCTTGGTATATTTCTGCTGGTTATACCGAAAACCAATTCCAATTTTCGGTCTGTAAATCCACCCCCCTATCGGTCAATCCTGGGAGGATGCCATGGCATCACTTTCTTTGGGCTTTCCTCGGCTGTTTTTACCACCGACAACACGGATTTGACGGCATTTGGTGGAGACTTCATCACCACAAATGATAAGCAAACAATGGATGGGAAGCGATGGTTTTTACCTTGAATATATAGGTGTTCCTCTACATTTTCCCTTGTATAAACCGATTCTGGGAATGGGGATGTTTTCATTGGGGCATGACCACTATACATACTATACATACATTACCACCGATCAAAATGAATTTGTGAAGTGACAGCTCGGGCTCGACGGCTCGGACCCGGATTTCTTATTGTTCTACTTTTTTTTCCCGAAGCACCCCCCCTGTACATCTGTAGTTGCTCGTCACGATTTTCTTTAAGAAAGGATATAATTCATCATTTGGAACACACCAACACCTATCTTTCCATGCCCAACTTTGTATACCTTCAAAAAAAAACTGAATAGAACTGATCAACTGGCTTTGCTGGAATGATCTTCCCACCAGCAATATGGATAATTTTCCAAGTTGTTCTACCTACCCGCAGCTCTTTCCCAGGTTTACCCGTTGGCTCCATCCCTTCAGTTTCAGTCACTGAAATAGTACTTGATGCGTTCCGCTTCTCGAGCCTAGAGCTGGGGGAAAGTACCGCTGACCCCATACCAACATGGGTCGGCTATGGGTTCAAATATATGTTTTTGTTCAATGATTTGTTCTTATATTTGTAAGTATGTGTCATGTTGCATGAAAATAATGTCACAGCTGAAGAATCTTGGTCATTTCCAAAAATTAGCCTAGAACACGCAAAAATGTCTGATTAATCCCGACATCAACGCAACACATTCCCTCACTATATAATACAAAAGGTGAGAATCCCACTCTCACCCATTCCATCCATGATGCTATAGTGTTCACATGCACGACTGATTCATCTTCAGGGTGCATGCTGATACCGATTCCAGATGTGCATCAGTATATAGATAGATGGTTTGAGGTTCAATCACTGCTTAATTGGATGGATTTCAAATATATACAAATATCAGCATATGTATATATATAATGTATATAATACAATAGAATTGTTTGTTTGTTTATATGTATATGTGATTATTATTATTGTCATCATTATTATTATTACACATTATTACATATTTATTATTATTATTCTTATTGTTATTGTTATTATTTTAATTATATATACATATTTGTATATCACCAGCACCTTGGCGTTTTTTCGGGTTCTTGGGGTATCCTCTGACCGTCGACCTCGTAGTCCTCCCGGGCAGCGCGCGCCGCCCATTGCTCCCTCTCGGCCGCCGCTGAATCCAGAGAGCTGCCGGGAGTGGCCTGGACGAGAGGTGAACGCTTGGCTTGATGCTAGATATATAATTATATGTATAGTCTTATTTATAATATATATATATATATATATATGTAACATATATTATATATAATACATATATATATATATTATAAATAAGACAATACATATAATTATATATATATATATATGTATTATGTATATATATGTGTAGTTCTAATGGGGTTTATATGGATATGAATCAACAAACATGACTGGCGGTCTCACCTTGTAGGATTCGATGAGGTTTTAACAAACCAAAGCCAGATGCTCCATGGTGCTGGAAGATTTACCTACAATACTGGGCCATTTTTGGGGTAAATGTAACCATGGAGCATCGAAATATGGAGGATTTGGCAACAAAAAACATCACAATTCCTGTTGAAAATTCAGGAAAAACAACTAAGAAAATTAGGAGATACACCCAATGGGGATACAAATCACCTCAAGCCGAACATAGAACACCACCAAATAGCAGTTGGATATGACTTTGAACTTGAGGTATACGGTATACCTGACTTTGAACTTGAGGTATACGGTATACCCGTCAATCTTTAAACTTAGCGTCGTATTTAGAACTTCGATATTGTCTTATTATATATATATATATATGTTACGTGTATATTATCGATATTTAGAATTTAGACTAGAACAATATCATTTCGACATAATTTCCATAAAATTGATTGAGGAATTCCGATATTTTCTATACCAGTAGTTTTCCAAGATTAAAGTTGAAAGCCCTTTACCAGTTATAAATGGTTATAGTTATGAGGTTATCATTCCACGTTCATGGGGTTATGTGACTTCTAACTGGTATTACGGGCCGTAACTGTGGAGATGATTTGCAATTGATTTGCACTATAAGAGTTATTCTAACATTTACATCTGGATAAATTCTATAGTGACCTCTCTAAGTGACCATCCCTGACACGGTGAAGCCAAGAATTCTCCGAATTCTCCCAAGCCAAGAATCTCAGGATGAACCTGGAAACTACCCATTGAACCTGGAGGTCCATTGATTTTTCTACCAACAATTTCAGTTGAGCCATTCGATTCAAAATATCCCTATCTCATCTCATTGGAATCTCATGAAATACTAGTTGGTTGAAATGTTCGGTTTCCCAATCCTATGGGGCCCATCATCCCCAGTAAACCAGGTAGTATAACTACTTGGTGGTTTCAACTCCTGTGAAAAATATGAGTTCGTCAGTTGGGATTATTAGTCCCAACTGAATGGAAAAATACAAGTCATGTTCCAAGCCACCAACCAGATGATGATTTAAATGTAGTCCAACACATGTTCCCATCTTAGTACCATGTAGTACCATTATAGTACCATTCAAAAGTCCCATTATAGTACAATATAGTACCATTCCAATATATTGATGATTATTATCCCATTATATCTCCATTCTCTAAGACTCTATATCCTCAACCAGAGTTATGGATACCAGTCAAAAGTCCCATTATAATGATATACTGGTTGGTGGTTTCAACCCCTATGAAATACTATGAAAGTCAGTTGGGAGTATTATTCCCAACTGAATGGAACGTCATAAAAGTCATGTTCCAAACCACCAACCACATGATGATGATTATTATCCCATTAAATTGATGATTATTATCCCATTATATTTATGATATAGTATAATATAGTATAATATAGTATAATATAGTATAATATACTATAATATAGTCCCAGTATAATGGTTTTGGAGGGGGTCCCATAAACAAAACCGTTTTACCGACTGTTACAGATATTAGGCTAGAATCAATGGATACCATTGAAAAGTCCCATTATAATAGTATAATATGGTATAATCCATATATTATCCATATATTATCCATATACTATCCATATATTATCCATAACCAACCAGATGATGATTATTATCCCAGAAAATATTGATGATTATTCTCCCGTTATGGATAGTATAAATATACAATGTGAGGCCCCCAAGATAGCTAAGTTGGTTTATAACTCCAATAACTATGGTTTATGGTACTTATAACTATAGTTACTGGGGCTTATAAACCACCAACAAACATCACTGGGGGGCCTCACATTGTAGTACAATATGGTATAATCCACGATAGCACTGGAAATTCACCAGTCTATCGCCTCAGGGAGTTCCGCAGGACGCTTCAAGCGTCCGCAGCACAGCAAGGGACGATTCACCTGTGTTTTTGCGGATTCACCATGGATTTAAAGGGGATTTATAGGGGATGTATAGGGGATGTATGGGGTTTTAACATGTTTCAAACATCAATGTTAATCACTTTATCGTTTTTTTTGGGGATTTATGGTGTTAAAACACCCGGTTGGTTGATGGCTAGTGATTGTCATTGAATGTGAATTCTAACCATCTGGAAATATAAGTGGATAATAGATGATGATAGTGGATATAAGTGCTACATGATTGTTTGTTGATGATCAGTTCGGGGATTAAATGCTAACCAATTTTAGTTGGGGATGATCACAATCCACGAACGGGGTTTTGAACACTGCTGGAATGATTGAGAAGTAAAATATATCCCAACCTTTTAAGTTATAGCGGCTGATTTTTTTGGGGGGGTTCCTGTAGTTCTTGTTGGACGTATGTTGTTTTTGGGCCAACGCCTCGAGGCGGGCTATTGTTTTTCCATGTAACTGCTGCGTGCTCCTTTTTGAGCATTTCACCTGTTGCAGTTGTTGACATGTATGTTGCACATCCTCGCTTCTGCTCAAGGGAGGTGGGTTGGGGGGTGTAGTAACGTCCTGACGACTTTGAGACTGTTGGCCACAAGGGTCCATGTAACTTGTTGCCGATGTTGCAGAAGTTGGGCCAACTCTTCAAAGAACGGCGAAGAAACACAAAGCAGGGCCGAAGAACAAATGTTGACCTGGTCGTGGCAATAACAATTATTGTAAAAGAAACATAAATCATGGCAAAATACAAAGTATCATGCTCATTCCTGATTCCAAATCCACAAGCCCAATGTTGAAAAAACAAACACGCCCGTGTCAAGGCGTTGTTCCCTTGTTTTTCTTGAAATGAAACATAAAATCATCATCATAAATGAAAGAATGACAACACTGATATTCTATGGTTCCATGATTGATGATGATATTTCATGATATTTCGAACACATGATTCACCTGAAAATAAAAACAAACAATTGAAGGAAAACAACGAAAAGGTTGTTTGTTCCGTACATGTTAGAATACCGAGTATGTGGTAGTCCATAAAAATATGTGCGAAAAATGGGAATGGGTCCGGACTTGATCCAGCAGTGAGGTCGTTGTATTTGTATCTATGATACATATACAATTAATATTGATTAATTATGTAATTAATGATCCATTCCATTTATTTCCACTGTACATCCCATTATATCATCATAATATCCCTATGCTATCATGTTTTGTGGGTATTGACATGGAGATTCCAGCCTTTGTAGATCATGAAAAACGTGAAAAAACCATGCGTGTTCGATATCTATGTCCTGACTATATCCCCACTATATCCTGACTATATCACATCTGTATCACCATTATTAATGTCCGCATGCTTTAACGTTCATATCTCCATTTACATGCGTTATTGTCTGAAAATATGGCTTGCTGTATGTTGGATGAGCCGTTGACCCGGTACCTTGCGCGTTCATGTTGGCTGGCCAACATCATCATGGAAACACCAATATGAATCGTATGAAATCGTCCTATTTATATCACCACTATGTCCACATATTTGCCTGGCTGGTGGTGCAATAACCATCTTGAAAAAGATATAAAAAATTGAGTTCGTCAATGGGAAGGATGACATCCCATTATATTATGGAACATCAAAAATGTTTGAAACCACCAACCAGCTGATATATTGATGACTATTATCCCATTATATTATGGAACATCAAAAATGTTTGAAACCACCAACCAGCTGATAT
>Ga0126342_10009439_pt1 | contig 17490 bp, 7 predicted proteins | sample Cyp1metagenome_FD_92528 | JGI IMG/M metagenome (GOLD analysis project Ga0126342, IMG submission 92528) | Coral microbial communities from Lord Howe Island, Old Settlement Bay, Australia - Cyphastrea 1 metagenome | ecosystem: Host-associated > Invertebrates > Cnidaria > Coral ... | reverse complement strand
GGGGGTGAGAGTTTTTAAAGGAATAGGGTCGCAAGTGACCGTTTTTTAGGGTCGCAAGTGACCGGGGATTTTAGGGTCACAAGTGACCGTTTTTTAGGGTCGCAAGTGACCATGGACCCTCTATTTGTGGTGACCTTCTTCTCTTGGTCGTTTGTTGGTCTTTCTTTGGCACATGCGCATGATATGTGCCATGCGGATGAGATGCCGGGCTGTCTGCTGTCTTACCCTGTTCGATCTTGATTTTTGACTGCATGAGCTCAGGACTTCTTATTGCTTTGCAATTGATCTTCGTTCTTTTTGCAGGATTAGCCTTAGTTGTGCTATGTGTTGAATTATTGTGTTTTGCCTCGGGGTGCTTGGCTGCCTTCTCGAGCTGCCGAAGGACAAGCCTTGCATGCTTTGTGGCCAGCTGGCAGCGAAGGAACTATTTTGCAGCCGCTCTACCAAAGGGTGCTGCCCCCAGCGGCTGCAAAAAACTCCATACGGACATGTGCATACGTGCATTGGGGTGTGTACACATATATACATGATTCCACACAACATGATAAAACCATGTAGAAACGCACAGCTTGAAGAGGACCAATGCGATGAAACAAGGCCTAGAAGACAATTAAGATAATTAAGTAGATTCTTCTACCAGACTTGTACTGAGCTGATTGGTCCACCGAGGGCTGCTAGGCAGCTGAGGCAAAAGCACTTCCTGGCACTTCGTCGCCGCTCTTCTTTTTCATTCCATTTCTTTCAACACATGTCCCTTGGATGCGACAAGACTTGACTCTTAGCTTTGTGCGACCAAAATCTGCATTGCTTTATGCCTTTCCGAGGTGCTTACTTGCATGATCTACCTCGCACTTGACTGGTGCAGGCTTCAAAGCTGTGCCAAGCTTTCCTTTCTGACAAGCACTCAAAAAGGACTTGACAAGCACTTGCACCAGCACGAGTTTCTTTGGCCTTTCTTAGTGTGCACAGTTTGCGCTTTCGTTTTTTGCACCTGTTTCAGTCTGTTTCGTTCACACTTTCACAGCATGCTGAAGGCCTGCATGGGTGCAAGCCATGATGGCGCACGACAGACGAGCGGGTGACTGGGGAGGTCCGATTTGGGACTTGTGTAGATAAAGTTTAGACAATGTAAAACTGAGGTATAAATTGGTATCAACTTGTCCCACTTGTCAAGTGCTCAAACCCAAAAGCTGTCAAATCTGGGCAATCTGTTGATATCTGCTGATATCTGTTGATACGTGTTGATCATTGGTTCATGGAGCCAAATTGGTTTCCAGCCCTGGCCTTTTCTCCTCTCCTTCAGGTCAAGATTTGGGTCTTGCTCACACGCTCTGGTCACAGATTAGCGTCAATGGCCTGGATATGGACTTGTGCTTCACTCTTGTGTGCTACAAACTCGAAGCTGTGAACTGAGCTTTTGAATGCCGAAGGTTGCGCCTGTCACCGTGCTGATGGTATCCTACATGCTTGCCAGGCCCCCCTTCAGGTTTGCGAGGTTTGAAAACAAGCACTTGGATTTGATGTGGTTGGACCGGGTTGGATCGGGTTGGACCGTTGGATTTTCTTCGCCGCCAATTTTAAAAATGGTCTGCGTTTTGCATGCGCGTTTTGCATTTCAGGAATGGGCCTGTCCCATACACGAGGCCTTGGGTGGTGACATGGCTTGAAGGCGTTCAACACCGTTCAACACCCTTCAACACCGTTCAACGTCAGCTGTTTCAGCCATCTGTGACAGAAATTCCTTGCCTGGTCATGGGTGACTGCTGTTCACTGCTGTTCCCATCTTTTGGGCAGATATTTCCTCCTGCCATTTTCAAAGCACGCTTTGAATCTGCTTTTCTGAGGAGAGTTGTTTTGACAATTGCGTTTGGGAGCTTCCAGCCAACGCGCCTTCACTTGCTGAGTTTGTTGCTCCTTGTCTCCAAATTACTCAAAAGCACACATGCCACATTTCAGGATGTCACGTTTTGAGGGTAAAACTCAAAACTTTGTCTACATTTGTGAGTAAACAAAGGTCACTCCTGGTTAGGACTCAACCACCTTTCAATGCGAGATGTAGCCTCACCTAGTCTCCAGGGCTCTAGGATTCATCACTTCTTGCTTAGTTTTGTTCACATGGCGATGTGGGTCATGGCGTACCTAGCCTTGTGGCCGACTGTAGTACCGACAGACGTTCAGTGTAAGTGACACTCCAGTTGTATTCAGCACTCCCGTGGAGCTTCGATTCACACCGGGCCCATCATGGTCTGTGTTTCAAGCAATCGTGGCTTTCCTGACCTGGGGCGATACCATGCATTGGATGGTGGAAGCAACTGGATGCCACAAGCAGAACCACCACAAGGCCACAAGGCATGGTGGCCGGACATTTTGCCCTGTCTTCTGCAGACTTTCCCAAGTCATAGAAATTGCCAGGGCGTGGCCCAACAATCAACACCGAGCAAGGGATTGGCAATCGGATGCAAATGGGTCAATGCCCAGTACCAATAATCGCTAAATTGGATTGATGAACATCTCAATATAGACCATTCTGTTCATTTTTTGATGTTTGCCAGGGTACCAGGCTTTGACTCGTCTCCATTTTTCTTTGTAGCCAGCCGCTTCGTTGTAGCCTTCCAGCGATTGTGTTCGGGTCTGCTTGATGATGTCTATATAGTCAATATATGTTAATGTTAATATGATTAATATACAAGAACCGTTTGTATTGTGCATATATATTTTTCCCACATGCGCTACAAAGCCATGAAGGAAAGCCAGCCAAGGTTCATTTGACATTTTGCTTGGTTGTATCTGATGCGGCATATGGCTATGTGCATTTGCAATTGCACCGACATAGAGCGCTGTGGAAGCACATTCATTCAATCCACCACGAGTACAAGGAGACATTTGTGACAGATCCTTACTTGCATATACTGCATTTCTTTTGTCTAGATGAACAATGCACCTGTTTTACATTTATGAAAAAATATGAGTCCAAGTATCCCTACATGAAAGAACCCAACACGCACGGTAAAGTTGCACAAAAACCCAAGGAACATCCAAACCGGTCTACAAGCAACTGATGATTCAAGTATAGTACCAAGAGTGCTTAGTATGTTCAATGCATGATCAATGTATGTTTAATGTATGTTTAGTCTTGCTTCGCTTGGTATTAGCGCTTTGAATGATTCACAGTTGAGTCATCGTTGATTCGTGTGTGGTTTCAGCATGTTTCAGCTCTCAGGTCGGTCCTCACGTTCATCTGATGGAATTTTTCACCGTTTTTACTCTGGCGCTTTTCTCACCTGCCGCATGCGGAGCTCATCCGTTCACTTGCTGGGTCTCGTCGCTTAAACACGAGAGAGACATAGGGAGACTTCGTTCTGTGTCACTTTGTGAAGTGTTTGTGACGGTTCAAAACACAAACGTGCAAAGTTTTGGACGCCATCTTGCCATGACAAAATCTTGACTTTTGCGGTTGATTCAAGAGTGTCTTGTTTGTCGGCGTACGCAAGGTTTGGTACTCGTTTTATACATTGATCAGCTTAGAGGCCTTCGGCATTGCTTCCGCATTGCGCAGTCTTGGAGGTATTTTGTGTCAGCTTGGGCCACTGGGCCACTCCAATGCGCTTGGGAGTGCAGTTGTTTTTGCATACTCAAGGCAAGCTATATATATATATGTATATATATGTATGATATTAAAAATACTACTGACGGTAAGGAATTAAATTTGAGTTAAATCTTTTTTCCCCACATCTTTGTGTGGGCTTCTTGTTTTTGGTTGTGCACTCCCGCCTGCCTCCTCCTTCTCCTCCCGCCGCCTCCCTCGCACCCAACTTGTTTACACACAACTTGCTCACACACAACTCACTCACACACAACTTGCTCACACACACACAACTTACTCACACACGGACAACTTGCCCACACACACACACAACTTACTCACACACACACAACTTGCTCGCACATAACTCGTTCACACACAACTTGTTCACACACACAACTTGCTAACACACAACTTGCTCACACACACACAACTTACTCACACACAGCTAGTTCACACGCAACTTACTCACACACACACAACTTGTTCACACACAACTTACTCACACACACACAACTTACTCACACACACAACTTGTCCACGCACACCTTGCTCATACACAGCTTGTTCACACACAACTTACTCACACACAACTTGTCCACACACAACTTACTCACACACACAACTTACTCTCACACAACTTGTCCACACACAACTTGTTCACACACAACTTGTTCACACACAACTTACTCACACACATGGCGACGGCATGACGACGACATGACGACGACATGCCCATGGCATGGTGACAGCATCGCGACGGCATTGCCACGACATGGCGACGACACGGCGACCACATGGCGACGGCATGCCGACGGCATTGCGACAACATGGCGACGTCGTCGTCGCCGCCGCACCGCCGCCATGTTGTCAGTAAGTCATCGCCATGTCGTCGCAATGTCGTCGCAATGTCGTCGCCATGCTGTTGCCATGCCGTTGGCGTGCCGATACATTGCTGTTGTCATTTTGTTGTCCTGCCGTCGACTCATTGCCAGTGCTTTGTTGCCTTCGTTTTGAGGGGCCGGACTAACAGAGGCTTATAGGCTGTAGCTAGAGTATGACAGTATGACTTTGTAAATATTTGTCCTTCGTGCAGCGACATGACTTTGTCCAGGCCCATACTGGGTGGCGACAAACTCCAGTCGGATGGATCATGAACTTGCTCACGATGGGAAACTTTGGAGGAAGCATGCATTCAGGCTGCATTCATCGGGCAGCTTGTGATCAAGTCTGATCAAGTCTGCTCAAGTCACCTGAAGCTTGGATTTCTGAATTGCAGATCTGCTCTCAGGCATCACCACCTTCATCATGCAGTTGTTTGGGGCAACTATGCGCCCTTTCTCTCGTGGTTGGACAAATTGATTGGCACAGAGATTTTGCTTGAAGACGAGGCTATGGAGAAGCCACAAGCCAGGGACTTCACTGCTAGTGCGTGCACTGCGCTGGTTTTGCTCAAAGTTGGGGCCGCTCTCAAGCTCTCCCCAAAGGTTGTAAAGACTCGCTCAAAAAGATGCCAATATTATCAAATAGTCAAATCCACTCAGCGCGCGTCAGAATATAGCGTCAGTCTAAAGTCAGACAAGTGTTGGATGGAAGTCCAATGTGTTTCCCGATAGCGATGAGAGACTTTATGAGTCTATGAGCGATCATAGGTCTTTGTGCGGTGAGTTACATGAGCAGCAGGCAAATATTCTATGAAGAAGTCTTGCGGGTAGCAGTGCTGCTTGAAAGATGACGCTGCGCAATTGGTGTTTGACCTGTCAAGAGGTCCGCGAGCCGGAGTTCAGTGGCAAGGCTGTGAAGCGAGATCGTCCCGAGGCAGATCAGTCGGTCTAGCTCAGACAATGCCCAGAGCATCCTCATTGTGACGGTACAGAGTGCCAAAATCCGCTTGCGTACAGGTCATTTCAATGAAGAGCGCAAAGTCTGAAGCTGCAGATTTCCTAGCTTTGTTGCTTGATGCAGCTGTGAACTCCGTTCATTTCGCACAAAGCTGAGGCCAAGGAAGTTCAGACAAACTTGAAAGGTCTGAAAGGTAAAGAACTTGCGAAAGAGATTGCCTTGGACTGCGAAGCCATCCAAGCAATTCAGGCTAAAGCGCTGCTCCGCTCACTGGATCGAAATGTTTGCTGAATATCTTATTTTAACAGTTAATCTTAACAGGTTCTGTCGCGCTCTGTTGCCCATTATTTTATCTCATTTTAATTTAGTGTCATTTTTTTGGATTTAGTGTCGACTCATTTCACTCTCTTGTCCCTTTCTGATCCTTTCTGATTCTCTCTGCACCTGGGTCGACCCCTGATTTGTCCAGGCAAAGGGGCTACGCCGTCGAGCAGCAACTCCCCCGCCTAAGCTATGACTGAGCCACACATGCTGCGTTATGCACGTCCCGCCACGTCGGCTCAGTGCCACGTAGCCAGACATAGCCATATGGCTAACCATATGATGCCATTTGGGCCATATGGCGATCATATGTGCAATTTACTCGAGCCCGACAGAAGCTTTGGGCAAAATGTGCTTCGCAGTGCATCGCACTTGTGAGGGTTGGTCTTGGGAAGCCGTTGCCGTCACAAGTAGCATGGAACAATTTCAGCCTCCGCTGTAGACCAAGGCACTGGGGGCGATTCCCAGAACATGTTGCCGATTGCCGGCTTGCCTCTCAGTTTGCACCCTTTGGTTTTGTGCTTGGCAAAATTGAACTCAGTGATCTGAACTTAAAGTTGAACTGTCAGGAGTAGCGCTTACAACAAAGGCCAGCTCAAAATTCTTCAAGGCCAGAAATGCAAACATCAACACCTGTTGTGAGAAGTTCGTATCTTCGTGTTTATCGCCTGCATATGGGAGTGAGCATTGAAACACACTGAAACCGCAAAGCAGTTGGGAAACTTGGACTTGGTTGGACAGGATTGACAGAAGTTTAAACAGGAAACGCTGACACTGTGACACTGTTTAAACATGGTGGTTTATCTTGGTACATCTCGTCGGCTCAGGCAATTGTCTTGAACATTTGCTGAATAGCTTCAAGTTCGATCACATTCCATGGACAGACAGACAGACAGACAGACAGATAGACAGACAGACAGATAGACAGACAGACAGAGAGACAGACACACACACACACACTTGAAAGACAGACACTGGGTCACACACACACACAGCCCAGCCACATTGCTTAATGTCACCCTGTTTGCCATTTCTAATAATCCAGAATGATCAAGGCAGCTTGCTTCAAGTCTTTGGAGCTGCAGAATCTCCACGAGATGACACAACATTTGAACACATGGATTACAGCAAGCCGCATGTAGAACACGGAGAAATATGGACGACCTGTAGACTCAAGTCTTGGACAGCTTTTTATGCTCTTTGAGAATCTGGAGACTCAAGTCTTAGCCCAAATCCCATGCATGACCTTTCTGAAGTTGCAGCGTGCTGGTCTTAAGACATCTTAAGCCACTTACGTGTTTGTCTCAAGCTGCTTGATGAGAACCTCATGGAAGTGGGATGACTGAAACATTCCAGGAGAGCGCAGGAAGGACCAAATGAAGCTTTGAAATGCCTCCAGATTCCTTTCAACGCCTTCAACATCCTTCAACTGTATTCAATACATTCAATTCTGAGGTGATGCTACCTTCCTCCCATTGGGAGGAACCAGCGGGATCATCCAGGTGATCTTAGCAAATAGCATGGACGACACAGCTTGCAGATGTTATGCTTATTTTCATGCGACTTGGGCTACTTGGATGTTTGCATATGTTGCCAGGGCTGGAGAAGGGGGTGACCTTTCCAACAGACTGGCAGAACTGCGAAATCAGCTGCAGAACTCTGCTCTATATCGTCCCAGCAAACGTGTGGAGCTTAGAGAGGTCAAAGTCACAGCCAAAACACGGATGCGTCACTAGGCAAGATATGACGGAGATATGACGAAGATATGACGGGATTCGATGGAAAAGTTTGACACGAGATGTAAGACATTGTAAGACACTAGAGTCACTAGATGCGAAGCCGTCAGGGCAGTCTCGAGATGAGCGCCATGAGCGGCGTGAGCGCCATGAACGCGAGCGGCGGAGACCAGACCGGCACCATTCGTTCGATGCGTTCGGAGACCGACACCGCAGAGAGTTTGGTCGTGGTCTTGTCCTCAGCAAATATCAAGCTAGAGCCGTTGGCAGATCTTTGCAGTGTTGTATGACATTGTATGAGCTGTCGTGTTAGCTTTATCATTTGTTTGTCGTGTTTGCGTTTGTTGTTTCATTTTATTTTATTTTATTTCATTTTATCATGCTTTATCCATCTTTATCCCTTCGCAGTTTTGCAAGACCACTTTCATCAGCTTCACTTGGTCTGGCGGGGTGCAAATTGAGGCCACAGCGCAGGGGGGGTCCAGCACTCAGGCGTCAGATGCTTCAGGGCCTCAGGAAATCTTTGACCACTGAAGACCCAGGTTCCTCCCCGGGCTCATGGTCGCAGACACCGGTGACGTGCTCAAGAGTTCGCACAGACAATCCGAAACATCAACTAGACAGGTGCAAATATTACACATTATCCGAAATTATAAACAATATATATATATACACTTCTGCTGACATTAGACATCTGAGCCGTGGGCTGTTCGCAAGTCTTATGCTTTCAGCACAAGATGTGAAAGGTCACGGAGGTCAGAGTCAGAATGGCATAGGGAGGCAAGCGCTGTTTTTGATTTTGAGCACTGACGTTGTTTTTTGTCGTATGCCAGTTTGCACTCATATGTTTTTATTCCCACGTGCAGAACCATGTGCAAAAGGCTGCAATACTTGTTTGCATCAGTTCAATTCCTAGGTCATCTGTTGCTTACATCAACCTCTGCATGTAGCATTGATGTTGCAGCGGCACATTTCCCGGGTGATGTAATCCACAGTCTCCTAACTCCTGCATCCACTTTGAGCCTATGTCTGATTCATGCTAAGTATGAACTTGGTATATTATGTATATTTATATGGAATTGTATACACATCAGCACATCTATATTCATATATTCATATATATTCATTTATATTCATATATGTTCATATATATTCAAATATATTCACATATATTCATATATATATATTCATATATATTCATATATATTCATATATGTTCATATATATTCATATATATTCATATATATGAATATATATGAATATATATTCATATATATTCATATATATGAATATATATGAATATATATGAACATATATGAATATATATGAATATATATGAATATATATATATGAATATATGTGAATATATTTGAATATATATGAACATATATGAATATAAATGAATATATATGAATATATGAATATAGATGTGCTGATGTGTATACAATTCCATATAAATATACATAATATACCAAGTTCATACTTAGCATGAATCAGACATAGGCTCAAAGTGGATGCAGGAGTTAGGAGACTGTGGATTACATCACCCGGGAAATGTGCCGCTGCAACATCAATGCTACATGCAGAGGTTGATGTAAGCAACAGATGACCTAGGAATTGAACTGATGCAAACAAGTATTGCAGCCTTTTGCACATGGTTCTGCACGTGGGAATAAAAACATATGAGTGCAAACTGGCATACGACAAAAAACAACGTCAGTGCTCAAAATCAAAAACAGCGCTTGCCTCCCTATGCCATTCTGACTCTGACCTCCGTGACCTTTCACATCTTGTGCTGAAAGCATAAGACTTGCGAACAGCCCACGGCTCAGATGTCTAATGTCAGCAGAAGTGTATATATATATATTGTTTATAATTTCGGATAATGTGTAATATTTGCACCTGTCTAGTTGATGTTTCGGATTGTCTGTGCGAACTCTTGAGCACGTCACCGGTGTCTGCGACCATGAGCCCGGGGAGGAACCTGGGTCTTCAGTGGTCAAAGATTTCCTGAGGCCCTGAAGCATCTGACGCCTGAGTGCTGGACCCCCCCTGCGCTGTGGCCTCAATTTGCACCCCGCCAGACCAAGTGAAGCTGATGAAAGTGGTCTTGCAAAACTGCGAAGGGATAAAGATGGATAAAGCATGATAAAATGAAATAAAATAAAATAAAATGAAACAACAAACGCAAACACGACAAACAAATGATAAAGCTAACACGACAGCTCATACAATGTCATACAACACTGCAAAGATCTGCCAACGGCTCTAGCTTGATATTTGCTGAGGACAAGACCACGACCAAACTCTCTGCGGTGTCGGTCTCCGAACGCATCGAACGAATGGTGCCGGTCTGGTCTCCGCCGCTCGCGTTCATGGCGCTCACGCCGCTCATGGCGCTCATCTCGAGACTGCCCTGACGGCTTCGCATCTAGTGACTCTAGTGTCTTACAATGTCTTACATCTCGTGTCAAACTTTTCCATCGAATCCCGTCATATCTTCGTCATATCTCCGTCATATCTTGCCTAGTGACGCATCCGTGTTTTGGCTGTGACTTTGACCTCTCTAAGCTCCACACGTTTGCTGGGACGATATAGAGCAGAGTTCTGCAGCTGATTTCGCAGTTCTGCCAGTCTGTTGGAAAGGTCACCCCCTTCTCCAGCCCTGGCAACATATGCAAACATCCAAGTAGCCCAAGTCGCATGAAAATAAGCATAACATCTGCAAGCTGTGTCGTCCATGCTATTTGCTAAGATCACCTGGATGATCCCGCTGGTTCCTCCCAATGGGAGGAAGGTAGCATCACCTCAGAATTGAATGTATTGAATACAGTTGAAGGATGTTGAAGGCGTTGAAAGGAATCTGGAGGCATTTCAAAGCTTCATTTGGTCCTTCCTGCGCTCTCCTGGAATGTTTCAGTCATCCCACTTCCATGAGGTTCTCATCAAGCAGCTTGAGACAAACACGTAAGTGGCTTAAGATGTCTTAAGACCAGCACGCTGCAACTTCAGAAAGGTCATGCATGGGATTTGGGCTAAGACTTGAGTCTCCAGATTCTCAAAGAGCATAAAAAGCTGTCCAAGACTTGAGTCTACAGGTCGTCCATATTTCTCCGTGTTCTACATGCGGCTTGCTGTAATCCATGTGTTCAAATGTTGTGTCATCTCGTGGAGATTCTGCAGCTCCAAAGACTTGAAGCAAGCTGCCTTGATCATTCTGGATTATTAGAAATGGCAAACAGGGTGACATTAAGCAATGTGGCTGGGCTGTGTGTGTGTGTGACCCAGTGTCTGTCTTTCAAGTGTGTGTGTGTGTGTCTGTCTCTCTGTCTGTCTGTCTATCTGTCTGTCTGTCTATCTGTCTGTCTGTCTGTCTGTCTGTCCATGGAATGTGATCGAACTTGAAGCTATTCAGCAAATGTTCAAGACAATTGCCTGAGCCGACGAGATGTACCAAGATAAACCACCATGTTTAAACAGTGTCACAGTGTCAGCGTTTCCTGTTTAAACTTCTGTCAATCCTGTCCAACCAAGTCCAAGTTTCCCAACTGCTTTGCGGTTTCAGTGTGTTTCAATGCTCACTCCCATATGCAGGCGATAAACACGAAGATACGAACTTCTCACAACAGGTGTTGATGTTTGCATTTCTGGCCTTGAAGAATTTTGAGCTGGCCTTTGTTGTAAGCGCTACTCCTGACAGTTCAACTTTAAGTTCAGATCACTGAGTTCAATTTTGCCAAGCACAAAACCAAAGGGTGCAAACTGAGAGGCAAGCCGGCAATCGGCAACATGTTCTGGGAATCGCCCCCAGTGCCTTGGTCTACAGCGGAGGCTGAAATTGTTCCATGCTACTTGTGACGGCAACGGCTTCCCAAGACCAACCCTCACAAGTGCGATGCACTGCGAAGCACATTTTGCCCAAAGCTTCTGTCGGGCTCGAGTAAATTGCACATATGATCGCCATATGGCCCAAATGGCATCATATGGTTAGCCATATGGCTATGTCTGGCTACGTGGCACTGAGCCGACGTGGCGGGACGTGCATAACGCAGCATGTGTGGCTCAGTCATAGCTTAGGCGGGGGAGTTGCTGCTCGACGGCGTAGCCCCTTTGCCTGGACAAATCAGGGGTCGACCCAGGTGCAGAGAGAATCAGAAAGGATCAGAAAGGGACAAGAGAGTGAAATGAGTCGACACTAAATCCAAAAAAATGACACTAAATTAAAATGAGATAAAATAATGGGCAACAGAGCGCGACAGAACCTGTTAAGATTAACTGTTAAAATAAGATATTCAGCAAACATTTCGATCCAGTGAGCGGAGCAGCGCTTTAGCCTGAATTGCTTGGATGGCTTCGCAGTCCAAGGCAATCTCTTTCGCAAGTTCTTTACCTTTCAGACCTTTCAAGTTTGTCTGAACTTCCTTGGCCTCAGCTTTGTGCGAAATGAACGGAGTTCACAGCTGCATCAAGCAACAAAGCTAGGAAATCTGCAGCTTCAGACTTTGCGCTCTTCATTGAAATGACCTGTACGCAAGCGGATTTTGGCACTCTGTACCGTCACAATGAGGATGCTCTGGGCATTGTCTGAGCTAGACCGACTGATCTGCCTCGGGACGATCTCGCTTCACAGCCTTGCCACTGAACTCCGGCTCGCGGACCTCTTGACAGGTCAAACACCAATTGCGCAGCGTCATCTTTCAAGCAGCACTGCTACCCGCAAGACTTCTTCATAGAATATTTGCCTGCTGCTCATGTAACTCACCGCACAAAGACCTATGATCGCTCATAGACTCATAAAGTCTCTCATCGCTATCGGGAAACACATTGGACTTCCATCCAACACTTGTCTGACTTTAGACTGACGCTATATTCTGACGCGCGCTGAGTGGATTTGACTATTTGATAATATTGGCATCTTTTTGAGCGAGTCTTTACAACCTTTGGGGAGAGCTTGAGAGCGGCCCCAACTTTGAGCAAAACCAGCGCAGTGCACGCACTAGCAGTGAAGTCCCTGGCTTGTGGCTTCTCCATAGCCTCGTCTTCAAGCAAAATCTCTGTGCCAATCAATTTGTCCAACCACGAGAGAAAGGGCGCATAGTTGCCCCAAACAACTGCATGATGAAGGTGGTGATGCCTGAGAGCAGATCTGCAATTCAGAAATCCAAGCTTCAGGTGACTTGAGCAGACTTGATCAGACTTGATCACAAGCTGCCCGATGAATGCAGCCTGAATGCATGCTTCCTCCAAAGTTTCCCATCGTGAGCAAGTTCATGATCCATCCGACTGGAGTTTGTCGCCACCCAGTATGGGCCTGGACAAAGTCATGTCGCTGCACGAAGGACAAATATTTACAAAGTCATACTGTCATACTCTAGCTACAGCCTATAAGCCTCTGTTAGTCCGGCCCCTCAAAACGAAGGCAACAAAGCACTGGCAATGAGTCGACGGCAGGACAACAAAATGACAACAGCAATGTATCGGCACGCCAACGGCATGGCAACAGCATGGCGACGACATTGCGACGACATTGCGACGACATGGCGATGACTTACTGACAACATGGCGGCGGTGCGGCGGCGACGACGACGTCGCCATGTTGTCGCAATGCCGTCGGCATGCCGTCGCCATGTGGTCGCCGTGTCGTCGCCATGTCGTGGCAATGCCGTCGCGATGCTGTCACCATGCCATGGGCATGTCGTCGTCATGTCGTCGTCATGCCGTCGCCATGTGTGTGAGTAAGTTGTGTGTGAACAAGTTGTGTGTGAACAAGTTGTGTGTGGACAAGTTGTGTGAGAGTAAGTTGTGTGTGTGAGTAAGTTGTGTGTGGACAAGTTGTGTGTGAGTAAGTTGTGTGTGAACAAGCTGTGTATGAGCAAGGTGTGCGTGGACAAGTTGTGTGTGTGAGTAAGTTGTGTGTGTGTGAGTAAGTTGTGTGTGAACAAGTTGTGTGTGTGTGAGTAAGTTGCGTGTGAACTAGCTGTGTGTGAGTAAGTTGTGTGTGTGTGAGCAAGTTGTGTGTTAGCAAGTTGTGTGTGTGAACAAGTTGTGTGTGAACGAGTTATGTGCGAGCAAGTTGTGTGTGTGTGAGTAAGTTGTGTGTGTGTGTGGGCAAGTTGTCCGTGTGTGAGTAAGTTGTGTGTGTGTGAGCAAGTTGTGTGTGAGTGAGTTGTGTGTGAGCAAGTTGTGTGTAAACAAGTTGGGTGCGAGGGAGGCGGCGGGAGGAGAAGGAGGAGGCAGGCGGGAGTGCACAACCAAAAACAAGAAGCCCACACAAAGATGTGGGGAAAAAAGATTTAACTCAAATTTAATTCCTTACCGTCAGTAGTATTTTTAATATCATACATATATATACATATATATATATAGCTTGCCTTGAGTATGCAAAAACAACTGCACTCCCAAGCGCATTGGAGTGGCCCAGTGGCCCAAGCTGACACAAAATACCTCCAAGACTGCGCAATGCGGAAGCAATGCCGAAGGCCTCTAAGCTGATCAATGTATAAAACGAGTACCAAACCTTGCGTACGCCGACAAACAAGACACTCTTGAATCAACCGCAAAAGTCAAGATTTTGTCATGGCAAGATGGCGTCCAAAACTTTGCACGTTTGTGTTTTGAACCGTCACAAACACTTCACAAAGTGACACAGAACGAAGTCTCCCTATGTCTCTCTCGTGTTTAAGCGACGAGACCCAGCAAGTGAACGGATGAGCTCCGCATGCGGCAGGTGAGAAAAGCGCCAGAGTAAAAACGGTGAAAAATTCCATCAGATGAACGTGAGGACCGACCTGAGAGCTGAAACATGCTGAAACCACACACGAATCAACGATGACTCAACTGTGAATCATTCAAAGCGCTAATACCAAGCGAAGCAAGACTAAACATACATTAAACATACATTGATCATGCATTGAACATACTAAGCACTCTTGGTACTATACTTGAATCATCAGTTGCTTGTAGACCGGTTTGGATGTTCCTTGGGTTTTTGTGCAACTTTACCGTGCGTGTTGGGTTCTTTCATGTAGGGATACTTGGACTCATATTTTTTCATAAATGTAAAACAGGTGCATTGTTCATCTAGACAAAAGAAATGCAGTATATGCAAGTAAGGATCTGTCACAAATGTCTCCTTGTACTCGTGGTGGATTGAATGAATGTGCTTCCACAGCGCTCTATGTCGGTGCAATTGCAAATGCACATAGCCATATGCCGCATCAGATACAACCAAGCAAAATGTCAAATGAACCTTGGCTGGCTTTCCTTCATGGCTTTGTAGCGCATGTGGGAAAAATATATATGCACAATACAAACGGTTCTTGTATATTAATCATATTAACATTAACATATATTGACTATATAGACATCATCAAGCAGACCCGAACACAATCGCTGGAAGGCTACAACGAAGCGGCTGGCTACAAAGAAAAATGGAGACGAGTCAAAGCCTGGTACCCTGGCAAACATCAAAAAATGAACAGAATGGTCTATATTGAGATGTTCATCAATCCAATTTAGCGATTATTGGTACTGGGCATTGACCCATTTGCATCCGATTGCCAATCCCTTGCTCGGTGTTGATTGTTGGGCCACGCCCTGGCAATTTCTATGACTTGGGAAAGTCTGCAGAAGACAGGGCAAAATGTCCGGCCACCATGCCTTGTGGCCTTGTGGTGGTTCTGCTTGTGGCATCCAGTTGCTTCCACCATCCAATGCATGGTATCGCCCCAGGTCAGGAAAGCCACGATTGCTTGAAACACAGACCATGATGGGCCCGGTGTGAATCGAAGCTCCACGGGAGTGCTGAATACAACTGGAGTGTCACTTACACTGAACGTCTGTCGGTACTACAGTCGGCCACAAGGCTAGGTACGCCATGACCCACATCGCCATGTGAACAAAACTAAGCAAGAAGTGATGAATCCTAGAGCCCTGGAGACTAGGTGAGGCTACATCTCGCATTGAAAGGTGGTTGAGTCCTAACCAGGAGTGACCTTTGTTTACTCACAAATGTAGACAAAGTTTTGAGTTTTACCCTCAAAACGTGACATCCTGAAATGTGGCATGTGTGCTTTTGAGTAATTTGGAGACAAGGAGCAACAAACTCAGCAAGTGAAGGCGCGTTGGCTGGAAGCTCCCAAACGCAATTGTCAAAACAACTCTCCTCAGAAAAGCAGATTCAAAGCGTGCTTTGAAAATGGCAGGAGGAAATATCTGCCCAAAAGATGGGAACAGCAGTGAACAGCAGTCACCCATGACCAGGCAAGGAATTTCTGTCACAGATGGCTGAAACAGCTGACGTTGAACGGTGTTGAAGGGTGTTGAACGGTGTTGAACGCCTTCAAGCCATGTCACCACCCAAGGCCTCGTGTATGGGACAGGCCCATTCCTGAAATGCAAAACGCGCATGCAAAACGCAGACCATTTTTAAAATTGGCGGCGAAGAAAATCCAACGGTCCAACCCGATCCAACCCGGTCCAACCACATCAAATCCAAGTGCTTGTTTTCAAACCTCGCAAACCTGAAGGGGGGCCTGGCAAGCATGTAGGATACCATCAGCACGGTGACAGGCGCAACCTTCGGCATTCAAAAGCTCAGTTCACAGCTTCGAGTTTGTAGCACACAAGAGTGAAGCACAAGTCCATATCCAGGCCATTGACGCTAATCTGTGACCAGAGCGTGTGAGCAAGACCCAAATCTTGACCTGAAGGAGAGGAGAAAAGGCCAGGGCTGGAAACCAATTTGGCTCCATGAACCAATGATCAACACGTATCAACAGATATCAGCAGATATCAACAGATTGCCCAGATTTGACAGCTTTTGGGTTTGAGCACTTGACAAGTGGGACAAGTTGATACCAATTTATACCTCAGTTTTACATTGTCTAAACTTTATCTACACAAGTCCCAAATCGGACCTCCCCAGTCACCCGCTCGTCTGTCGTGCGCCATCATGGCTTGCACCCATGCAGGCCTTCAGCATGCTGTGAAAGTGTGAACGAAACAGACTGAAACAGGTGCAAAAAACGAAAGCGCAAACTGTGCACACTAAGAAAGGCCAAAGAAACTCGTGCTGGTGCAAGTGCTTGTCAAGTCCTTTTTGAGTGCTTGTCAGAAAGGAAAGCTTGGCACAGCTTTGAAGCCTGCACCAGTCAAGTGCGAGGTAGATCATGCAAGTAAGCACCTCGGAAAGGCATAAAGCAATGCAGATTTTGGTCGCACAAAGCTAAGAGTCAAGTCTTGTCGCATCCAAGGGACATGTGTTGAAAGAAATGGAATGAAAAAGAAGAGCGGCGACGAAGTGCCAGGAAGTGCTTTTGCCTCAGCTGCCTAGCAGCCCTCGGTGGACCAATCAGCTCAGTACAAGTCTGGTAGAAGAATCTACTTAATTATCTTAATTGTCTTCTAGGCCTTGTTTCATCGCATTGGTCCTCTTCAAGCTGTGCGTTTCTACATGGTTTTATCATGTTGTGTGGAATCATGTATATATGTGTACACACCCCAATGCACGTATGCACATGTCCGTATGGAGTTTTTTGCAGCCGCTGGGGGCAGCACCCTTTGGTAGAGCGGCTGCAAAATAGTTCCTTCGCTGCCAGCTGGCCACAAAGCATGCAAGGCTTGTCCTTCGGCAGCTCGAGAAGGCAGCCAAGCACCCCGAGGCAAAACACAATAATTCAACACATAGCACAACTAAGGCTAATCCTGCAAAAAGAACGAAGATCAATTGCAAAGCAATAAGAAGTCCTGAGCTCATGCAGTCAAAAATCAAGATCGAACAGGGTAAGACAGCAGACAGCCCGGCATCTCATCCGCATGGCACATATCATGCGCATGTGCCAAAGAAAGACCAACAAACGACCAAGAGAAGAAGGTCACCACAAATAGAGGGTCCATGGTCACTTGCGACCCTAAAAAACGGTCACTTGTGACCCTAAAATCCCCGGTCACTTGCGACCCTAAAAAACGGTCACTTGCGACCCTATTCCTTTAAAAACTCTCACCCCC
>Ga0126342_10009438_pt1 | contig 17491 bp, 11 predicted proteins | sample Cyp1metagenome_FD_92528 | JGI IMG/M metagenome (GOLD analysis project Ga0126342, IMG submission 92528) | Coral microbial communities from Lord Howe Island, Old Settlement Bay, Australia - Cyphastrea 1 metagenome | ecosystem: Host-associated > Invertebrates > Cnidaria > Coral ... | reverse complement strand
CAGAAGATTTGCCAGATAGAATGCCAGAAGATTTGCCAGATAGAATGCCAGAAGATTTGCCAGATAGAATGCCAGAAGATATGTCAGATAGAATGCCAGAAGATTTGCCAGTAAGAAAATGTATAAATGTCTTGGTGGGGGTCACACGAAGCAATGTATTTTTTACATCATGTTGGCTTGTTTGCTGAATGAACTGATATAACTGATACCTCATTTATAGACTACCACCATCAACAAACAGTTTTCCATACACAAAACGACAGCTCTAAGGTAAAACGATGAGGTAAATTGTCTACTCTTTTCAACGGTATAGAAATCTTTATTCAATTTATGTCCAACTTACCCTGCTGGATTGTTTCCCTGGAATAGATGATGTACTCCTGAACGGAGCAATAAAACAGAAATGGCCCATGTGGACCTTCCATTTTCGGTCCTCGAGCCTTGTCCTGAATGCTTTGCTCCAAGGAATTGGCTTGATTCTGGATGCCCATCCTGGGGATTGATGTTGAAGCTTGATGTCACCTGCTGTCCAGGTTTAATGAGGGATCCAAGAAATTTTCTGGACACCCAATGGCTAAAACTCAAAACTGATGTTCTGGGCAGTTATCAGAGTCCAACCTCTGGTGGAAACAGATCTCGGAACAAGTCGTGGTTATCGAAAGCATTCCCCATCTTCTTTCTCTGGTTTCGAAAAAATGCGATTTCGATGAAATCACCAAAGGGATCCAAAGCGATCAAATTGGTGTACATATATGAATAATTATGTCTAGATATATATATATATATTATCTGGCTGATGTATCATATTTCACCAGCCTGAAAGTAACTGAAACTTGCAGCCATTCGGGGATGATTCCCCGTGTAATTACAGATATTTAGGGAATATGTTTCGTCATGTCACCATGAAAAGAATACGTGTGAGATTCTACCCATGTATGCATAAATTTACCATCAACAGTTTAGAATTTGTGTTGCCACAATGGCCGGAAGAGCAAACAGCGTTTCAATGAGGCCCAAATCAAGCCCCCCAACAACAAGACAGAGAAGCATGGTAGTTGGAGGGCTTGTAGAAGACGGATGGTCAATTTGTTTGAATCCGAAAACTCAAGGTATAATTTGATAAAGAAGACAAACAGTTTGTGCGCCCATTGACCCATTGGTACACCATGTTTGACCGCCATACGCAAGCTGAATCCCTGACTAAGATCTTTCCGCTTAAAGACGAGTGATTTTCAATGGGGATCGTTGAATCTATACAAGCTTTCCTCTCGAAAAACACATGACAATTACATAACATATATATTATATATATATACCCCTTGTGAATTAAGTGAAAGTGTTGGTGTGAGCAATTTTATAGTTATATATAAATCCACTTACATAATCATTCTGGCCACTCGGGCATCACAACTCACCTATGCCATGGTAAGGTTACATGGGATTAATGGGTGTATGTTCGTCCAACCATCATGGATGGAATTCCATAATTAATGGGCATGGCAAGACACCTTTCATTGGTGGTGTGGCGAAGTCCCTGTATACCGGGTTAATCTAATCCGATTTTGACCATGGCACATATAAGGTATATCAGTATATTCTTACTATACCCCCATCATTGTGTTGGTTAAATCAAACATATTCCCCTGCCGGTTTCCCCAGTGGTCAACCAGGGTTTATGAATCAATGAATGGGCTAGATTAATCTAATCCAACTATTGATTCTAGTTGGTGAACTAAATCCCATTATTATTTTTTTTTTTTAACATCGTATTTCTGATGGTTATATCCAACAGTGCCCGAAATACAACTTCCAAGTTCTTACAAGTTCTTACAAGTTCTTACAAGTCCTTACAAGTCAGTAAGTCACCCCATGTATGAAATGACAACCCCTATCAACATAATCATCAAAATAATTTAACATAGCTATAGAAAATCCACCCATTTTTAGAAACGGTAAACCATCTATTTCTATGGGCCATAAAATCCATAGCGAACTGTTAGTTTACTAGAGGGTATGTTAAATAACATCTATAAATGGGATTAAAACTATAGATTGTCTTTCACCATCATCAACATAGATGGTTATAACTAAGTATGATCACTGACAACCCCATCAACATAACCATCGTTATAGCACGTTATAGCAATAGATAGTAGTACTTTATGGATATGTTGATAGTTATAGTACTATATGTAATAGATCTGATTGGATAGTGGATAGACTATAACCATCAAGATAACCATAACCATCACCATCATCGTATCCTCTTGGCTCCCCGGCACGATGCTCTTCAACTGCTGCATTTGTCCAGCACCTACCTTGTCATGGACGGCCTGGGCCGCGGTTCCGTGACAACCGGCACCGGCACAGGAAATACTGTGGGATGGGCCAGCGAAATCCGTTCATCAGCTGAAAACGATGGTTCCTCCCATTATTTCTAGGGTTTCAACTATCCTTTTGGTGGTGGAGGATTTCTCAACCATCCACAGTTTAAAAAACACATGTTAAAAATCAAAGCAGTCCGCAGTTACAATGGATAACATGAGAAAACAAATCAAATCAGCACGATCATGATCAGATCATGATCAAGGAGAAAAATGACATGATCATGATGATGACAATGACAATGACAATGACAATGACAATGACAATGATGAATGGTGCTGATGATGATGATGATCATGATGATGATCATTATTGTTGATATTATTATTATCATTATTATTACTATGTTTTATTGTTATTACCATCATTATTATGATTATTTGTGTTTATTATTATTAGTATTACCATCATTATGATGACTATATAATAATTATTATGATGATAAACAATATCGCCACACAACAGGGGAGGAGACAAATGTGAGAATGGTCATCAGGATCTTTTGAAACTAAATCTGCAGTCCCGAAATTCTTGGAGTTCGAGGGACGAAACATCTCCTCAAAGGCAAAGTGTTACCCGAAACTTGGATCCCCAATACCTCTGAACATGGTCAGTTTAGGTCAGTTTTTGGGCTTTGCTGCTCCATTTCAATAGATTTCAGAGGTGTTTTTACACAGGACAACAGTGGCCAGCCCCTGAGCTCACAATTTGCAGTGCCCCTCACCAGTTATAAGTTATAACTAGTTATAACCCCATCTATGACTACATATTATATATAACTTGCCCTTAGCTGTGGGGGAAATGACACAAACATTTTTGATCAAACAACGACACTGTCGCGATGGCCAAGCTTAGCAGCCCTGCAAGCAAGTTCTATCTTAACAGGATATTCACAACCGGCTGAACACGATTCACCAAAGTTTATCCACATCTTGATAGTTGGTGAATGGTGCGGCCCACTGAAGCCTGATTACCATTGATTCCCTGCTTGCAAGTCCCACAAAGTAGGGACCCTCAGTTTTTAAGTTGATTGACATATCCAAGTCTGTTTGACATATCCTTTCATATCCTCTGTTCTTTCATAAATCCTGAGTCTAAGTGCTTGAAAAAACCCGATGTTTGGTGCTACTATCCAGCCGCATAAAATTGGGTGCCTCCAGTGCCCATGGCGAAGGCAGGGTTGGCATGTTGGGAGAATCGGGATGGGATTCAGTAGTAATACTTTCACCCATTGGCAAAAGCCTTGAAAACCAGGTTCTGATCGCAGAATTCTCATGGTGAATCTTAATGAATCTTAGATACCTGCCCAAAAACAAAAAAAATATTTGTTGAGCTGGTAAATGGACTAAGTTTACCATTGATCTCCCCAGTCGAACAGCAGATCGAGTGACTTGATCAACTCCGGCCACTTTCGTCTCCAGCATGGATACGCTCTGAGCGTTGGGGGTGGCTTCTCTCTTGGACTTGTCCAACGAAAGGAGGGGTAACAAAGGAACCATAGATTCATGATAATGCATGGATTTGGTGCTTCTTCCTATTGAATCCTATTGAACCTTTTCTTCCTTTGGGGCTACCTGCATTTTTTAGGTTTTGAACCACGCAATAATTTGCTCTGGGACTCTGCTTAAACACCTCCCTGACAGCTCCGCTGTGTCGGCAATGATACAATATGGGCTAAGGCTAAGGCGGCAAAGCGGCAAACGTTATAGGTACTTGATATTACTTGATGGTACAACTGGACATGCGACCCTGCAATCGTTTTTGTGACTATCACAACTATCACATCCCAATACACATCTAGGTTCACCGAGTTAAAGAATTACCCCACTTCTACCCCGGTTAGGTTACTGGTTTATTGATGTGTGGCTCATTGAGAACTTATGATGGTTCCTGGGTGCTGACATGGATTTGAACACAGGCTACCCCAATATCACTAGGATAAACATGTCTGTTGGCAAACATTTAGAGTATCCCATAGTATCCCCCATGTTGAGCGAGACCCGCATTGGGGCTTCCTAAAATATGGCTACCCCAAACCATTGGCGTTTTCCCATAGCAATAATTTGGATGAATTTGGGCAACCAGCGCCTGCTTCAGTTGCTGAACGTTTCCACTTGACGCCTTTTCCTGCCAGGGCATCGAGACTTCCAAAGGCATCAAACATGGCTGGGAAAGCCAAATCAACTGGGAAATTCAAAGTAAATGGGTGAGACTCCTGAATTTCCAATTTTCCAGTTATCCCAATTTTAATTACCATCTGGTTATTTAACATAGCCATGGAAAATCCCTTATAAATGGAGGTACTAATGGGAAAAACATCTATAAATGGGTCATTTTCCATGGCTATGTTAAATAACCAGAGGGTACTTGGTGTTATCCAATGGTACCCCTCCAGTAAACCATGGTCCAGAAGAAATGGACTTTTCAAGACAAGGTCGAATCATCCAATGTGAGGACTCAAGCCGGGACGGGACATGAGCCGGGATATGTACCCAAGTTTCAAACAACCATTGAAAAGAACTTCAAGAATATAGGTAGTATTGTGGTCTATCTCAATATCAAATAACAGTAGCTATTGAAGAAAATCGAACATATCATAATATTTTGACATATTGAAGATATTATGGTTTGACTAATATTGACAATCAACTACGGTTCTTGTTGTCCAACATTCCGTTCAAAGTCACCTGCGGCACACGGATACTCCCTGTAGGTACAATTGCTGCTAACTAATCACCTTTTGCGGAACCACATGATCTGGTACTTTGATATATGGTGCATTGATGTTGAATTTAGTCATATTTCATCAAACATGACTGTATGGCATCAGGATGGTTTTGACCCATCCCCTTTCAGGTAATCCAGTTATACATTTGCTTACTCGAGAAGCCAATTCTGATCCGACGTGCTGCAGCAAAGGTTTATGTCCAACATTTAAAGCCCAACAATCGATCCATCCACCATATCACAGCCATATCAGATCCATCCATCATCCATCGCAACAAAAATCAGCCACAACACACACACACATATCACACGACACATCACACGACACATCACCATCATCAATGGATTGGTTTTCACGGGAAAATCTTAACCGGAAACCCATGGGTTTTTACCATCAAATTTGATGGGCTTTCCGGTTCCAATTTTCCCATCATCCAATTCTATGACATCATTCACCATCCTTCCCCCACATCACAGCCGCGGCGCCTGCAGGGACTGTTCCAATTGGCCCATCTTTCCGTCCACCGAGGACAGCGTCGACTTCAACGAGGACAGGGCACTGCTTCCGACCTGAGCCACGGCGAAGCCATGGCCCATAGAAATAGATGATTTAAGCGTTTTAAGCTATTCCTAAAATGCTAATGTTAGATTTGGTACCTTATAGTTTACCAAAGGTTTGATATAATCATTGAATATCATTGATATGAATTTGGAACATACGTGAAGATACTCCCATTCTGAGTCATGTTTCCCCACTTTACCTTGTGGTTGTGTGGCCGTGGTTAAAGTGGTGGAACCGCTTCGCCAGACCTGTTCATTGACCCCCTCAACCACTTGGTTGGTCAGTGAAAAACAGTTTTCTGTGACGGTCAGTGAAACAGCTAACAGCGAGAACCATTTAATGTGGGTAAAACAACAATAAACCATCCCCCAACTCACCATAAATAGGTGGTATAAATGTATAAACCAGTCCCAGTCATGGGTGGTTTATGGCTTTGTTTTCCCCACATTTAGCAACACATCAACAATGGCGGCTGAATAGTCTGTAATAACCTGTAATATCCAAGTTTGGGGTGATCCAATACATTCAAGCAGTGTTTCGTTCGGGGGGTATCTAATATGAAGCGGTGTAAGGGATTAGTCATACTTTCTATATAGATTCAGCATGTCCAAGATCTTGAGCTATTTGGTTGGGTCTGTGGGGAGAACCACTTCCCTGGCACTCTCCCATTCCAAACATGCCCCGACCTTGTCTTGCAACGCTTGCTGTACCTGGCTATAGCTGGTTGGGTCTGGCAATGGGGGATGACCCTGAAACCACACAAAACACTTGCCTCATACATGGAAAGTTTGCTTATTATCAGTCTTGAAATCAAAGGAGATCGGAATAGTGAGTCATAGCATTTCCATTTGCTGTCTCCGTTCAACTGCCCCGGCATACCCCCAGCATATCAACGGCTGAACAATAGCACGGGGAGCAGTTCCAATAATTTGCGTGGTTATATGTGGTTATATTTCACCGCAGTGATAGGGGCCCCAATAACTCTTGAGGCTTAAAATTCCATGGTTATATCCATGATTATCCATAAACAGTTACTCCAGTCTGGCACCTCCAAATTGATTGATGATAATAACATTTTAGTTGGTTAAACTGTTCAACCAAAATATTTCCATGTTGCTTGTTGAACCCACCCCCTATACCCAAAAACATCAACATGTCAGGATGGTTGAACCCAGTTTTTGATTGTTAATCATCCTGTTTTCACCACAATAAAATGGGTTATACCCAACTGCACCAGTCGTAGCTGGCATCACTGACTGCAACAGCATTTGAGTTGGTTAAACTACTCATTTACCCATTGTTGATTGTTTTTTAGTTGGCTAAACTACTCATTTATGTACATTCATTGACCCTATTGTTGTATTACTCATTTACCATCATTTACCCCTTGTTTAATTGGTTATATAAACCATGCTAAACCGACCTTTCCCCGAGCTGGCCTGGCTATGTTGCGATTGGAGGTTCGCAAGACCGTTCTCCACTTGCTGTAGTGACTTTGCGTCCACCTTTTGGGGGGGAGTGACTCGTGTAGAAGACTTCTCCAGAAATGGGGGCTATGAATCAATTGGTGAAACGTTTTACAAGATGCTGCTTTATACCTCTGGTAAATTAACATAGACCCTGAACATAAGCCATTTTTAGTGGAAACCAGTCTTCCAACCCCTATCTGCCAGGGTCTAATTTACTCGAGGAATATATATATATATATAATTATATATAGTTAGCTAAGTTGGTGAACATAACTAAGACATAACTAAGTAGGGTTGATTAGGAATTGATTAGGTAAATATTTCTACAGTTACTGTGGTTTATAAGCCAACTTATCACTGGGCGGTCACCACATGTCACCACCTTGTAGTAATGACCATGAGGCTTTTGGGAAAATGACCATGTTTGTGGAAACTGATGAGATATAACATGATATAACATGATGTAACTAAACAACAATATGTGTAATCCCATCCCCTACTACCCCTAATATGGAATACCCTCCGTTCAACTGGCCTCCCGGTGATAGATTCAATACAAAACCAAGGGTTTCCAGGTGGTATTTGATACTAGTAGGAATGAAAAAAATGGGCATTAACCATCAATATATGGGGACACATTCAATGTGAATATATACATATACACCAACGTGGTGGGTGAAGTGAGTTTCCTCAAACGTTCTGCCGGTTGGCTTCTAACCCACGCAAAAAAAAAAACTTCGATATATCTGCCATAAATCCAACTTAGACTTAGACGTATAAACCAACCTAGCTAACTATGGGGCAGCCATGAATCAAAGGGTTTCATTCAAGGGACATTTTGCCGGAACCCCTGGCTTTTAACCATCAAACGTAGGTTTTCCATGGTTTTCCTGTAGATATTTGCTTCTCTGAAGAGTTCTGGGAAATGAATCAGCAAACTTGGGGATGAAACCACTGCAGTTATGACAGATTTACAACTGGTGGGGCCACAACTGTAACAATGGGGCCATGTTCACCAACCCCAAACCAACTTAACTCAGATTTCTTCCGTTCGTTCCGAGCCGGCGTCCCGGCCTTGTTGTGCAACAACGCCTCGCTTTGCGTCACTTTCTTGTGACACCTGGGCGCGCAGGATCTCGAGACTCGGTGCTGAAAAAACTGATGACAAACCCATCGATATGGGGATGGGTCAAAACCCTGGTACCTAGTGAACCCCAAAATAGCTGGTAAATGGATGTTCATCCCACTAAAAATGGTATCTATAGGTATTGACCCATACCCATATCTGAACCTCAAATCTAGTTCTGAACCCTAATAGCCCTATAGGTATTGTTTTCGCAGCACGTGCTGCAATGTTGGTCCAACATGGTTGGCGAAAAAACACCTTAACTTGGGGTATGGGGATGAAATCGCCGAAGTGTACACAGTCAAATCCACCCTTTTTCCAGTTCGTAACCCACCTTACGCTTATACCCCCGAGTATCTACAGATACATTGACCATAAACCATAATAAATAAATTGATCAACCAACTCAGCCAACAAACCATGGCCCCGCCTTGTATCATATCATGATATTCTATGGTATTCTATCTATACTTTTATAGATGATGTTAGAAACCAACCTATAACATCTATAACTGTGGGGCTGCCTTCCTGTGAATCGTCTACCATTGATCCAGTGACTAAATCTGAGCCGTCATCGTTGTTTGTTGACTCAGAATCGTTGGCAAAGCACCCCATGAAATCTCCCAATAATCATCTGGTTGGTGGTTTTAACCATCTTGAAAAATATGAGTTCGTCAATGGGAAGGATTACCCCATATATTATGGGGAAAAAATGTTTGAAACCACCAGCCAGTCATTGGTGAAATATGGCTAAATCCATTGGAAAATCCCTTCCAACCTCTCGATTTTTGTAAATCCTATAAATTCCAGTATCTGTATACAATTATACAGTTACAGATATATCGGCCATAAACCTGAGTGAATGTAGTTCTCAACCAACTTCGCCAAACAAACCTCTCAAATTTTATGGATAAAACATGGTTTAACCAAGCAACTTAGCTAACAAACTATGGCTAAACCACCATTTTTCAGGGTTAAAACTCTGGTGGTTCAAGCCCCCATCCCAGATCTCCCGCGTCCCGAACCCATTGATGGACTTTTCCAGCTCTGCCATACGCTCGGCACCTGGTGGTTTTTCTTCACAACTTGGTCATGGTTCATGGGGATTTCATAGGATACACATGAGGATTTCATGGGATATATGCAACCAACAACAACTATATACAACTATCATATGTATATATATATATTCTAAAAAGTGGAATACACAGGGGATTCAACCCACCAAAATGGAGGATTGAAGAGAACACGGGGGTCTAAAACAACGAAAAAAAGAGGACCCAATCACCAAGAAATCAAGAGGGAAGGATGAAGCGTTGAAGTCTTGGCGGGGTAACCACTAAAGCCAGACTAAAACATGTGGATATAACCATCATATATAACCACTACAACCTCCGAAGATGCCAAGTTGTGGTTGGTGATCTTGACCTAACTATAGGTTTCTACTGCTTTGGAACTACAATCACTAGGACTTATGGTGGATACATGTACAGTTGGGTGAAACTAAGCCACTGTAGGGGTCTCAGTTTCAGGATTTTACGGATCTGTATCTGGCAAAATTCAAGGGGCTGAAGTCGATTTGCTGTCTGAATGGGCGCTTGTATGTCAGCCACGATGGCATCCCCAAGCTGCACCATGCTTTGATGCGCCAGTCGTATGGTTCGGCTCTGCGACGAATGGATCAACTCGTGCTTGGAGTCGTTCGATTCCGATAGCGCCAGCACTTCTTGCATGGAACAAATGGCACCGGTAGAGATGTATGGATCAACAAGAGATATGATTACAATGTTTATTTTTTTCTGTTCACCAAACATTCTCAAACGACATAGTGGGAATATATGAGATCCCCCAAAATGGCTTCGTTGTGGACGGTTCCCGCAAAAACAAATAGAACGAGCTCCTTGAATCAGTTTTGGTCATGGCTAAACATCGAATTTCTGAGAAACAACACCAACAACATCTCAATACTCAATTGTTTCCTGGGATATGACTATCTTCAAAAGCATTCAGAAACCATTAAAAAGGCCGATGCATCAACCAAATATTCGCCGCTCTACTCAAGTAAGCAAATTATCATCCAAAGTTTGTGCGGACAAGAATTCTGAGCCATAGCCTACCTGACCATCTTCAATATTAAGCCTTTCACTTTCCCTGTCCACAAATTCTGGCCCGCCAAATCTGATCTGTTTTCGACCGGCTAGGAGACATTGGAGGAAAACGCGGTGCTTACTTCCAAATATGGGAGGCTTCCTCAACATTCGTTATCCTCTAGTAAATTAACATCGACCCTGAAAATTACGATTGTTTAATGGAAACTCATCTTCCAAGCCCGATGACTGGCAGGGTCGAGTTGTGTTAATTTTAACCGTGTGGGCTCCAGGAATCCCAACAGCAAGCTATAAATAGACCGCGGGAAGCTGCCCCATGAACAAAGTGAGTGTTGTGTCAAACATAACATGAACAATACGTAACGATATGACATTCATTCTGCTACTCCATGAAATATTCCATGACATTCATGCTATTTTATGACATTCCATTCCATTCATATCCTCCCATTTTTTCAAGACTCCATCGGCAAAATCGACTTGAACAGTTCACCCAAGACCTTGATTGAGATCTTGCTCAATGGATGGGACTTTGGCCTCGCGAAAGGGATATAAGTGGGACCCAGGAATCCGGGTAGGGCAAAAACCATGAAAATTATACTGAAGTTGTATATGGGAGAAACACCAACTACATCTATATCTTCAATGATTTTCATATACCCTCTGGTAATCAGCTCCGCTGGAAACCTCCCATTCAATCCCACGAATTCCCGCGATATAAAGTTTCATTTTTCAGTAAAGTCCCATTATGCCATCATTTACAGTTGTTACCCTCTGGTAATGACTAACATAGCTATTGAACATGGCCATTTATAGTGAGTTTTCCCATTAAAATTGGTGATTTCCCATAGTTATGTTAGTTTACCAGAGGGTAAATCCCCACTGACCACTGAAATGTTGGCCCCGAACGTTGTACCCTCAGAGTCGTCCCCTCCCGGATTGTTTGACGCGTTTGACGGATTGTTCCAGAAGGATGCAACCACTTTGAAAATCGCGCAGTCGATTGGGCATATGGCTGAAAACTATAGTTAGATATATATATATATGTCTATATGAAAATACCATAGTATAGAGTATCATATTCATATAATAGTTAAAATAAGCATGACATCATGATACCATAAGAATATCGACTACAAAATATTACTATTAGTTACAGAGAATCATATATCATAGTTCTGGCATGTTCAGGCGTCTTCCACTGCCATGTTTATTCAACGGTGTTTCGCCAGACACGTGGGGCCTGTAAGGTCGACACCACATCCGCCATCTGATCGAATTGGGGCAGATCCGCCTTGCCCTGTAGGCTTTGCTCCAACCTTGGGGAAAGCCATGGAAATAGACTTGGCATGGCTTGAGATATTTCTAAAAGGTGGAAATATGTTGTGTCCCGCTTGTCCTTTGCTAAGTTGCTTATGTTGGTTGAAAAAGAACAAAATCAAATGTTGGATAAAGTTGCTGATTCCGACTATAGCTAAACGGGTCATAAACCAACAAACATAGCCTGGGGGTCACCACCTTGTAGCAGGGACTGCCCTGGCTTCAGCGGCGTGGTTGTCACCAATTTAGAGCACCACACAATCTAAGCAATGTTCGAAACCAGACATGTGATCCGTTTATTCCTGATATGGAATTACCTAAGTGTTTCTAATGAAATCTCCATATTTTGTTGGTTAAAACACGTGGTTCATGGTTAAAAATATGGTTAAATCCTTATTTTTTCATATTTTTTCCTTATTGGTTGACCCACTAACCCCATCCCTGCGCCGCCACAACTCCTGGGCATCCCTACAATGCGATCTTCTGCCCCGCAGACGATAAGTTGGCTCCGAGTCTGGGCACGCCGTTGAGCGCGTTCAGTTGCGGTGGTTCAGTGTGAGGTCAAAACCCAATTTTCAGGGTGAACATGAGAGATGTAGCCATAAAACATAGGGGGTTCAATGTGGGTGAATGTTTTATTGGTTGATAGTCAATCGATGTTACTAGATTTAATAGACATATCATCTGCTAATAGTCCATGGAAACCCCTGATAGTAGATTTTATAGATCATCTATTTAATAGATTAATAAACCTTCATAGATGATAGTTGGTCAGCATGGCATGGAAATAACCGGTTTTTGACCAACTCGATCAGAGGGGTTGGGGCAATTTTCTAATGGACCATGGTTAGTTCACCTCCAAAAGTTGGGATGGGGCGGGACCCCATAACCATAGTGAATCAATATAAATCTCTATATACATCAATAGTCAATATATATATATATATTTATACAGTATATATGCATATCGGTTTAATCACGTGCAAATGGGTTTGTATTCCAGTGGCCCAATGACGAACATGTGTGGCCGGTTGAGTGAGCCTCTGGCGCGTTTGTTGCGTTTGTTTCCGGATCCGCCGGCTCGGTGGGGATCTTCCAACGATTTCGTGGCCGCTCAAAAAGAGCAAACTCTACCAGATCTCATTGCCCTGTTCAGTGCAGAGGATTAGTTTGAAGTACTTCAAAAGAACTTCTCAGGAGTAAGATCCAGCACCCATGGTGCAACCCATATCCTCTCAGCAAAGGAGAGGTACGTCCGTTCGAGTGCAAGCAGGTCATCACGTGACTTGCGACTTCCAAACTTCAGCGGCAGATCTTGGTGATCCTGCATGAAAGCAACATAGGATCCAGACATTTGGCCATATATATATATATATTTATACATCTAGACCTCTATATACATATTATATATATTATACATATATACACCTAGACTTAGACCCTGCAAGTATCCATTGAAATAGTGTTTTATCCCATTAGAACTTAAAACTTCATCCAGTTTTTTGGGGGTAATTATTTGGAGGGTCTAGGTATATATATATATACATGATTGATAAACACTGGCATACAGACAGTGAGTGTACTACACTGACGCTAGGTGCACATCATATAAGAGGAATTCCCAAACGCGTGTACAAGCACCTTTCGTGGTGGGCCTACTGAAGCCGAATTGATAGCATTGGCGAACAGAAAAAAAACAGAAAAAAAAACAGTAGATTGCAAACATCAGTATTTGTGTACATGTATATATATATAAACAGTAGTGCAATATATGATATTGTATATATATACATATGTATATATGTATGCTATATCAATTAAATGCCATTTATATTTAAATATTATCCACAGATTGTGGTGAACTTATCCACAAACCTGTCGCTCATGGTTCCTGAGGACCCTTAGCCAGCCACGTTTGATTACCGGTAACTTCAAGAAATTCTCAATATTAATCTCTGAATCTTTGAACTTCCAACCTGTATTCCCATGTGTCTTTTGTAGTTTCGAAACTGACCTCGTTTGCAACCTCACCACGTTGTCCCAACCTTAATACAAAGACAACATCCATCAAGGTTCAACACAGGGGAAGATGGGGTTTTGAACCAACAAGAATGCAGAACAGGGATATGAAGCGAAATGATTCACCATCCGAGGCCAATATCTTTTTGGAGTAGAAAACAAACCCCACTTAAAGAAACCCTACAAGGACTTGTCGCTGACCATCCTCAAGTTCTTAGTTTCTATGATCATTTTTGGTTGCTGCATATTGAAGACATTACTTGTGTGCCAGGTAGTCACAAGAATTCATTTGAGAAGCAGGCGTCTCTGAACTTTTATGCTCACTAATTGCAAATCTTGGAGGGCCACCCTGCACTTCTGGGATGATATATATATATATATATATATATATATATGATATTAATATGTATATATTCAATTATACTTATGTATACACACCATAAGTCCTAGTTCATCAACTCGAATCTATCGTTTCTGGGCCCCTACGTCACCCACGGGAGCTCCACGCCAAGATGCTGTTGCGCAGCTTCACTCTTGCTGGCGATCTGGCTGCGCGTCAAGGGTTACCTAAAACGATAGAAAAAAAAACACAACCAATGTGGTAAAACAACATGCCATAAAAATGGATACCTAATGAACAACTCAAATGGATAGTTCAGATGGATTAGTGGATGGATTATTAGTGGATGATGGCTACTGTAGTGGATTTCGGGAAAGTTAATGGGTTACTAGTGGATGATTCATGGGTGATTCATGGTTTCTCCCAATGCCATAGACCTAGCACGACTGGGGATGGTTTAGACGACTCATAAAACTGGTGATTTGGGCGATGGTGGCATTGGGTTTACCACATTACATGAGTTGTTGAAGTCTATTGCTCTAGTTCTCTGGTATGATGCATTGGTATGACTTGTTGGTGCAATACCAAAATCTGCATGCTTGCTTTTTACCCTCTGGTAGACTAACATCGCTATGGAAAAACACAATTTTTAATAGGTAAATCAACTACAAATAACAATTTTCAATAGCTATGTCAGTCATTAACAGAGGGTAACCGTGTGAAAACTAGGATCTAGGGTGGATTCAATCAATGCTCGGTGGCACCACCTTGCATTGGTGCCAGGCGGTAGTGTAAATGATTGAACACTGGGATAATGATGGGAATATCATGGGATTACAATGGGATATGTAAACATGTATATATATATATATAATAATAATTATTATTATTATTATATATCTATATATATATATATATAATCATATATATATATTTACAGTATCCATTGGCCCAAAATACATGTTTCCAGAATCAAATTGAGATATCTTAAGCAACAATACATTATATTTAAGGCTTGGTGCTGGGGGTGTGTCTGTAAATGGGGTGGTCTTCCTCGTCTCATTGCCATTTTCATAGGGATAATGATTCAATCCACCGCTGGATTTAGCCTTATATATCACGATGGCACAATAAATATGGCAATTGCAATTCTCCACAATTACCCTTATATATCACGATTTACTCTTATATATTCAATTATCCAAGTATTCAATTCTCCACAAGCACTTCCACAGATATATACTGACGATTAAACATGGCAATCGTCCGCAAGAAATCACTTCGATCCCAGTGATTGTCCCGCCTCTGTCTTCAAGGCGCTTACCTCGCAAATGGTTCAAGAATGGTGCTTTCATGTTTTTTTAAATGGGGATGGGTGATATTCACTGGAATATACTGGAATGTGATGAATACCATAGAAAATATGGATTTTAAGCAGATAAAAGTTGGAACATCATGGTGGATTGGGGGGTTCAATGAGATTTCAATAGGGGCCCCAGTGGAATGTTACCAGCCATATAGGGGTCATCGTGGGTTATGTGTATATAAATTCACAAAAACTATATAAATACACCTAGGTATACCGTATGTGTATATATATATAATGTACACATATGTGGGGAAATTACAATGGGGAAGTTATGATACATGTTAATGGGGATTTAGCCAGGGCATACGAAGGCAATATTTTATATGATATATAATGGAAATGATCCAGCTATAATAAGAAATCTAATAGGGAATTGATGGGGAAACTTTCGCATTTTTTGTGAAATATCATGGGGGATAGAATTAACATAATTGGGTCTCAAGTATCATATTAGTAGGATTAATGTTACCATAGGATTATTAACCAATGATTAACGTTAATATTAACATTAACCAATCATGGGATATACAATATGTCTTAATATAATATTTGACTTATCTGATGGGGTACTGTGCACCCCAAACCCGGATCAAAGGATCCTTTTAAGAATGGCACTCGGTGATGTCACCGATTGATGGAAGCCAGGGGTTTGCCATGATTTTGCCAGGAATCTGCTCCTTGGAAGCGGTTGTTTTGCCTTGAATATCTCACATTTGCAGCTTTTAGAGGGTTTTGTCAATTCATTTTTGGAGCGTATCATTCTGCAGTTTGGTTGCGGCTCCAACGGTTCAGACCCAGGAAGAGATTTGCAAAATTCTGGATGCTCAAATTAAGAAAAACACATTTTAAGGGTTAACTTATGGGAATATCATGGGAATATGATGGCAATAGAATAGAATTGATGTGGATTTTATGGGGTTTAATACATGTACCCTCTGGTGAGCAAACACAATGTTTAATAGATAATTTATACGTAAACCATATATATATATATATATGATTATATATATATGATTATATATATATGATTATATATATTATTTGTATAATATATATATATATATATATATGTAATATATATAATATATATATATATAATATATGTATAATTGTATGTATAATATATGTGTAATTGTATATAATGTATATATATATATATATTCCCCATAAACCCAAATGTTAACCAAGTAACAAGTCAACTTAGCTATCCTTTGGGGGCCTCACCTTGCATAAAACCAGCTGAGATCCACATATTTTTCTGGCTGTAGAACCGGTGAAATCCCCATGAAATTTCAATGGTGTTGCCATGAAAAAACCACTGGAAATCCCGCAACAAATCCCAAGATGTGATAAATAACTTGTCTATCTTCTTCTCCCATTTGTTGCCATAGAAAACTCATTCGAACTATTTCAATCTATTGCTTTGGGGGTGGATCCCACTGGATAAATGGGTCGTAATCCATATATCACTGAGGTAATTGTACCCTGTGATATAGCTTGCTTATCTGCTTGGTGGCATACCTACCCCTCTGAAAAATATGAGTTCGTCAGTTGGGATTATTAATTATTGTTCCCAATATATGGAAAAATAAAATTCATGTTCCAAACCACCAACCAGTATAGCTTGCTTATGTTATGCATGTTAACCACTTACGAGTCTGGCATGCACATCCAAGCGCCCAAGTGCACATATTTACCATGTGTTGTGTTCATAACCCATGTAGACATATCTAAATCATCTAAATTCATACAATTCCCTATTGCTGCTGGTTACCCTCTGGTAATCTTCTCCGCTGGAAAATCCACCAGCTATGGTTCGATGATCTTCTCCAAACCTCCATTGATAGAGGATTTCCATCCCTATGAACATACACGGGAGGGGGTCCTGCAAGCCATTTTATAGACATAAAACCTGGATCATGGCTGCACTGCAAAAACCTGAGCAAATCTCGACAGATTTCACCTACAACCTTAAAATCACTATAAAATAGGGTGAGTGACCCCCTGAAGGGCTGCAGCTGGAGGTACATAAAACGAAATATGGCATGCCTTGACCCCTCTCATTT
>Ga0126342_10009437_pt1 | contig 17491 bp, 13 predicted proteins | sample Cyp1metagenome_FD_92528 | JGI IMG/M metagenome (GOLD analysis project Ga0126342, IMG submission 92528) | Coral microbial communities from Lord Howe Island, Old Settlement Bay, Australia - Cyphastrea 1 metagenome | ecosystem: Host-associated > Invertebrates > Cnidaria > Coral ... | reverse complement strand
TGTTGGTTGTTGGTTGTTGTTGTGGTTGTTGTTGGTTGTTGGTTGTTGTTGTTGGTTGTTGTTGGTTGTTGTTGGTTGTTGTTGGTTGTTGGTGGTTGTTGTTGGTTGTTGTTGGTTGTTGTTGGTTGTTGTTGGTTGTTGTTGTTGTTGTTGGTTGTTGTTGTGGTTGTTGTTGTTGTTGGTTGTTGTTGTTGTTGTTGTTGTTGTTGGTTGTGGTTGTTGTTGTTGTGGTTGTTGTGGTTGTTATTGTTAGCTGTGTGCTTTTTTGTGGTGTGACCTTGCACTGACTGGCCTGTACCACTTGTCAGTCCTGATCTTTGGCTCACAGGGCTCAAAAGCAATTTGCTCACAGGGCTTAACCACTTGATAACTTCAAACTCTTTTACCTATCCCAGACTACCTCGAATGTTTCAAAAAACTTCATGTTTTTTTTGAGATAGCATGTTGTTTCTGACTTTGGGGGACTCAGAGAAATACCCAAGCTCTTATATAGATTTTCCTTTAGAAAAGAACGAAACAAACTGATCTAGACCCTACTGATCTAGGGCTGGCCTTAGCTTCCCTCAATAAGGGTTGTGTGGAAGAGTTGTGTGTGAGCAAGTTGTGTGTGAGCAAGTTGTGTGTGTGTGAGAGGGTTGCGTGTGCGAGAAGAGAGAGAAAGAGAGAGAGAGAGAGAAAGGGAGGGAGAGGGAGAGGGAGAGGGAGAGGGAGAGGGAGAGGGAGAAGGAGAGAGGGAGTGAATTCTGTGTGTGTGTGGGTAAGTTGTGTGTGAGTAAGTTGTGTGTGCGTGTGCGTGAGGGTTGTTTGTGAGTAAGTTGTGTATGAGAGAGTTGTGTGTGAGAGAATTGTGTGTCAGGGTGTTGCGTGTGAGGGAGTTGTGGGTGAGGGAGGTGTGTGTGAGAGAGTTGCGTGTGAGAGAGTTGTCTGTGAGCAAGTTGTGTGTCAGAGAGTTGTGTGTGAGTGAGTTGTGTGTGTGTGAGAGAGCTGTGTGTGACAGAGCTGTGTGTGAGGGAGTTCTGGGTGAGTAAGTTGTGTGTGTAATTTTTGTTTGGGAGAATTAGCACTCGGCTCAAGACCTTTCAGCTGGTTGTGCTATCCAGCTGACGCTTGGGCGTTGACTCCCGGTATTGCGCTCGGTGGGGCGACATGGATCTGCCACTTGCGCCTCGCATGGATGGCACCTTCTGGTCTGGCCTGCTCTTAGCAGGCAACAATTCGAAAGGGCATGGCCCTGCAGCTGGCATTGCGCTGGCACATGGACAGCGAGTCCACTATCATCTCAACCTGGAGCCGAACACCAAGGTGATGATCTATCAGGCCAAGCTTGGATGGAAGGATGGCCCTGTCCTGGACTATGGCGACGACACCAAGCACGTCCAGATCCCCTCTGATGAGGACATCCAATGGAATGTGGTGAAGGAGGTTTGCTCAGGAATGGGCTGCATGGGACTAGCAGCTCGCTTTCTGGGTCTTCACTCCGCAGCGGCCATGGATTGGAACCCCAAGATTGTCGAGCACCTCCGAGATAATCACCATGAAGGAGCACTTGTGGGCAACGTGAATCTCATTGAGGACAGGTACAGGTTGCATATGATGGGGGGCCCTACAAGGTGCACTTTGCTGTGCGGATTCCCGTGCCAGCCTCTCTCATCACAGGGAGATCTTCGCGGTGACAAAGTGATAGAGCACAGCCTTTTTTCAACACCCTCCGAGTGGCCTGGGAACAGCAAATGGGGGCAGTGATTCTTGAATGCGTACCGCTGGCACTTGAAGCCCCGTACATTCAAGAAGCCTTGCAGAGGTTTGCCTGGAGTATGAACATGACGGTGAACCAGAGGGTGCTACACCTGAACAACTGCTGGCCATGCTCTCGGACTCGCTGGTGGAGCTTGATCACTTTCAGGCCATATCAAATTGGAGGGATTCCTGATCTTCCACGCACTGAACCATTGCCTGTGGTAGGCGATTTGCTTTCGGAATGGCCTTGCTGGCCGGAGAAGATCGAAGCACAAGTCCGCCTCACGGCAGATGAGTACAGGCTCTACACGGATCCTCATTTCGGAACGGACCTTCGACAGCTTCGTTCCGATCGAGCATGTCCGTGCATACTCCATTCCTACGGCTCAATTTTGGAGGCCTGTCCATGCGGATGCCGATCCCATCCATTGTCCCCACATCGTTTGGAACGAGACGGTGCCAGAGGATTTTTCGTTCAGAGCTCGCAGAACCTGGAGATGAGGTACCTGACAGCACATGAAGCTGCCATGATGTTGACGGTGCCGTCCAACATCACATATGCCACAGAAAAGCTTGGCCTTGCCCTCCTTGGCCAGTGCGCTGCACCGGCACAAGCTTTGTGGATCATTGCACATCTCCTCAGAGGCCTTGGATGTCCTGTGGAACCCGAATTTCTCCTGCGACAGTGGCTTCAGGGTGTACTCAGATCTTTTTCTTCGACAGTGAGGTTTCCAAGGGCATCACCCTTTGCGGAGTTGGCCATCTGGGAGAATGACAACATGACGAAGTATAACATCCGTTTGGGAGGCGAAGCCACCATTCAAAATTTGGTGGATGCCGAACGCAGACTTGCTGGTCATGGAGCATCCACACTACATTATGCTGCCATTTCCGGGGAGTACGTAGTGGTGCACAAGATCAAGAAACAGCATCGGGACATCACGCACCAGACCATTCAGGTTTCTGTCTGGAACAATGGGACAGCTCAGGTCTTTAAAGCAGTGGCGGGAACACTACTCTTTGAGTTCTTCCTGGGCTTGGGCATCGAAATCTTACCAGGATCTATGATTGATGACCAAGGAGGCATTTGGCATGGAGATGACCGACCTCTGCACGATGTCAACATCATGGAGTTCAAGTACCGAGCTTGTGGCCCGGACTCCTTGGTTGGGTTGCTGGGACCTTTTGGGCTTTCAGACACATGTCTCGATCAAGTCGCACGCAAACTGCTGCGGGGGATGGGAACTATTGGAGTCCACTGGATGCCTGCTGCGATGGCCACCCAATGGAGTGAGCACAACTTTGACTGCCGACAATTCGATCATTGGCTTCTCTCTGCTTTGCATGGTCACCTGATTTGCTGCTGTGCAATTGATTCGCACTGGATCTTGGTGGACATCAACTTCAAAGACCAGATTCTGCACATTCAAATCATGGATGGGACCACCAGAGCTCATCATTGGGTTCCGGACATGGCCACCAACGTCAAGAGGATTCTCGCAGTTCGAACTTGCTGCATCCATAGAAGCATGATCTATGAGCAGAAGTATGACTTCACATGTGGCACAGTTGCACTTCTACATCTTGGCACTGCCAATTGCTCATGAGCTTTCCTGACCCATGGATTCTTCGAGCAGGAGCCCTTGGTGACTTGTCCCAAGAGGAGAAGGAAACAGTATGGGGGCTACGAGAAGTCCTGCAACAACGAGGAGTTCCCGAACATCTCACGGAAGAAAGGGCACCGATGGGACTCAGCAAAATTGGCCTGAACAAGCTCAAAGGAGCGCTGGACGCCAAAGATGTGTGGAGTCAGCTCAAAGCGCTTGGCTCTGCCCCCAAGATCAATTTTCTATGGATCAAGCCCGCGGAGCTGGAGGAGCAGATCAAGAAAAGAGCGCAAAGCAAGTTCAAAGTGAATCCTTCGAACAAGAAGTCCTCCAAGAGCAAAAGCTCAGGTAGCCGACCGGTGATTGTCGACCCGGTGGACCTGCAACTCATCGAAGGAACCTTTGTGGCAGGAGATGAAGTTCCAATGGGCCAACTGCAGATCGCAGACGTTGGAGCCAACCGTTGTGGACTGGCATTTGGGCAACTCAGTGACGTGCAGCCGTATCTTCAGGGAACGGAATCTTTGACACTTGGAGGGTTGGGGATCCTTACAACCACCCCGATTCCAGTTGCTGCACAAGGTCTTTTACCAGTCACCAATCTGCGCTTTCCGGCCATTGTCAAGCCCACAGGTGAAGCCATCCTGGTGGAGGGATCACTCATTCAGCTGGGAGACCAAACAATTCATCGAGTGGAGAATCCCAATATGATCCAAATTGATGAGCTGCACACGACAGTCTTGAAGGTCGTGGTCTACCGAGATGAGTGGCCACACAGCTGGGATACCTTCACATCATCCCCGGTGAAGGCCATTCTTCATCAATTCCCGGCCTTTGTACTTTGCAAAGGAATCAACTGTGGCGATGGCTGCAAGAAGTTTCATCCTCCGGTGGATGCAGAGTTGGGCTCGGTCATTGCGGATGTTTGGAACAGGTTCTGGCTCTCCTTGAGGGGGAAGAGAATGTCAGCGGCTGAGGCGGACATCTTTCAGGTGTACTTCCGCATACCGCAGGTGTGCCTATCCACATTGCACTGGCTTTCGGGAAATGCAGGTCTCTATGTTGAGCCCAGATCTTCAGACGGACGCTCCTCTGACCCATCCATGGCAGTGATTTGGTTGCCTGGATCGAACCTCTCAGAGGCCACCCACAAGCAGAAAACCATTGAGAAGACGCTGCCGGTCACCAGATTTGGGAGCAAGTATGGAGTGCGCGTCCTGGTGAAGGATGAGGCCCAGATCCGTGCCAAGATGGGTGCTGAGGAATCCCAACCGAGGATTTTGGTTCAGCAAATCTATGAGATGAAACCACTCCCACATGGGACAACGCGCAAGAGCCTCACTCAGATTCCCCCTGGATTGGGGTGGGCTGCAAAACCGGTTCAACCTGGTCGAGCAGACGCCACCGGCATGAGCTGGAAAGTGGGGGCGGAAGCACCTCCACCTGCACCGGTCATCCAGACATCCTTGGGGGACATCACCATTTCACTCCAGAAGCTGGTCATCACGGACTCCCCTATTCAACGAGTCTTTGGATCCACCTGGACACAGGCCCATCTTCGCAGAATGGCTCACAAAGAGGAGAACAAGGAGAACATCAAACCACAGCAGGTGTCGGAAGCTGGCAGTGATCCATGGACTCACACTGATCCCTGGAGGAAGTGGAACCATCGCCCTGGACCTCAAGACGGAGATGTCCCAACGCAGGTAGTCACAAAGCTGGATTCCATTGAGGAGAAACTCCGAGGAGAAATCTGACAGCAGGTTTGCAAAGCTGGAGGTGGACTTAGCAGAGATGCGCCATCAGCAAGGCAAGTTTGAATCTTGGTGTCATGAAGCTAGCCAAGCGCAGCAGCACATGCAAGCGCAGCTTGGACAATTGGCAGCCACCGTTTCAGAGCACTCATCCGAGCTTTCTGACATGGGGAAGGAAATCAAGTCAGGCTTTCAGAACATTGAGGCTCTGTTGGTGAAGAGGAGTCGAACAGAATGACAAACCGACTCCGGGCCTCGAGTACTTGGGCTCGAGGTGCCGGGCCAACATGTTCCAAGCACCATCAGTTCCAGCAGTTTTGGCACTGCAATCTTTCGTAGATGGATGAGCATTTGGGTCTTTTTGTGCTGCATGCTCCTTCCCGCCTCGGCGAATCCAGTACATGCGCACTCAGTTCCTGATCGGCATTTTTCTCCGCGCTGGCCTGGCCCCAAGGGGTAATATATCTCCAGGAAGATGAGGTTTGCTTCCCAGAGATCGTTCCAGTGATGAAGCTCTCATGGACAGAGGAGTGTCTTCAACAAATGCGGGCCATAGCCACAGCTACGGAGTTTGCCGACCCGGCCATTGCGGAAATGGACACGGTGGACAACATTGCCATCTTGACCAACTTTCCAGGAGACAGACATTGGCGATTCTACAGACCAGATCCACATGGTCTGGGTCGCATTCGATCCATGGATCTGCAGGTCACAACACAAATGACCTTGTCAGATGTGTTGCGAAGAATTGAAGAACACTGGCCAGACTTGGTTGGTGGCATTCCTGGGCGGGAGCTGATTGAAGCATCACCCACCATTGGCAGTTCTTTCCAAGTTTGGGAGGAGATGGAAATCTTTCTCATCAAAGCTGGCGCAGATCACCGGGCAGAAGATGGAGAACTTGTAGTCTTGGTTGAAACGCAGACGTGGCTCATCACTGATGCCTGGATTGCACCAGGCCTTCAGCCAATGGTCATTGAAAGACAGTGGCAACCTTTTGATCTCCTTCAACGAGTTGGTTGGACTGAGGAGTGTGAAAGGGTTCTATGCCCAGTGACTTGCAACGCTCTTGTCAGAAGACCATATGAGCAGTTCAATGTGGGGCATGGTGCATACCTTATTGTCCACTTGGCACCAGAGGCGCACCTCATTCACTCAGTCACTGCTGATTTAACATCCACTGAGGGACATTTCATGACTCTCTTGCCTCGACCTGATCCGCGTGACCTACCAGATGATGCGTTTCGCAGAGTGGTGCAACATATGGGGCCTTTGTTAGGCCTCTCACTTCCCAAGGTTCAGATCAATGTGATCAATTTTCAGATTGCCCTTACGGATGCCTACAGATACTTGTTTTGGCATTCGGGAATCAAATGCACTATGAGATCCATGCTGGCTCTTTTTCATGCATCCGATCCTCCGGGGAGATCTCTGACATTCACCAGATTCAGGGTGACATGGCCTCTCAACGTCCCTGTCATTTTCTCAGAGCTGATGGAGTATGAACTGATCCCGGAACATGATTGGACATTTGTGTTCATGAGCCATCATATCGGCAGTCTCTGGCTCCCTCAAGATGCTCAGTACTTTGGGGTTGTTGGCGAATCACAGAGACAAATGCCGTTGTCATTGAACATGGTACTCTTTGAGGTGCATTTTTCCTGCCCAGATGGGAGCTTTCGAGATGTAGCGGAACACAGAGCGTTGATGGCCAGAGAAGCAACCACATGGTGTGAGGTCATACACATGCAGGATTTGCTAGATGTATGCACTGACAATCAAGAATGTCTCATCCAGGTTGAAGATCGCTTCCTCCGGCCGGACATGGAAGAAGCGTACCTCTTTGATGGGTCCGTTGTCAGGATTTGGATTGGGAGCTACTATGACCCGACCAATGATTCTGGAGGCTCAGAAACTGACACAAGTTGGAAAGAAGAGGAGCTCACTATGATGAACATGGATACTGAACGAGAACAAGAACAGAAACCACCTCGTACTACCACATCGGCATTTGCTCCGGTCTCTGGTAGTCTACAAATGATGACCTGTTTGCTTTCATTTCTTTTTGGTGGTGCCAACACACGCAGATGGAGGATAGGAAAGACCCTTCGAATCAAAGGTGCAAAGGAGGCACCGACGGTGGCGTGGCTTGCGGCTGAGGAGTTGCCGTCGGTCACAAAACCGTCAACTGAAATCAGGTCTTTTCCTGTTACTCCTGATGAGTCAGGCACTTTCAGTTGAGGCCCAGAGCTCTGGGCCCATATTACCGACACGTAGAGTTGGTGAAGCATCAAATCCAGGTCCGGTGTGTCACTTGGGCACTTCCAATCCTGGAGGAATCAGGAACAAGGAGATGATTTATGGGCAACTTCCTTTCGGTGTCTGGGGCATTGCAGAAACGCACCTAGCCCAACCAGGTCTCAGAAGCACACGGAGCGCATTCCACCGAGCAGGTCGAGAGTATCAAAGGCACTTTGCGGTGCTCCCAGGAGCCATGGTCCCTTTGAGAAGCAGGTCGGATTCGGCTGGCACCTGGGCAGGAGTCATGACGATTGGTGATCTCATCCTACGTCCAGTACATGTCAACTGGCCTAACAATGAGTTTCTGGAAGGACGCGTACAGCTCACAGAATGTTGGCTTGGGCCCTTTTCCTTCACCGGAGCAATGCTTTACGGATGGCCGTCTGGACCTACATATCCGCAGGCACTACATGACACAAATGCCATGCTTGAGACAGTGATCAAGGAGGTGGTCATCTCGAAGACTGGCCCCAGATACATCATGGGAGATTTCAACCATGCGGCCTCAAAACTTCCAACAATTGAGTTGCTCAAGGCCTATGGCTGGATTGATATCCAGGAACTTGGGTTTCAGCGTGGTGTTTGGGAGCCTATTGCAACTTGCAAAGGGGCCACTACCATTGACTTCGTGTTCATCTCCCCTGAGATGATTCCTTTCTTTCGTAGAACCAATGCTTGGCCTTGGTTTGCCGATCACATCATCCTGGGTGCTGAGTTTCACTTCCCGGTGCAACCTGAGCCTCAACAGGGATGGCCACAACCCGAACGTATTCCATGGCATGAAGTTCAATGGGATGCCTGGCAGGCACAACATCAAGAGGTCTTGCCAATTGAAAAGATGAATGTCAATGAGGCCTACTCTCTGATTTGCCAGACCTATGAGCATAGCTTCAATGGGTACCTGAACACAGTGGATGGTCTTGTACCTACTGGATGCAAAGGACGAGGGCAACGTTCCAAACCCACCAAACGGGCTGGTGCACTTCCGCTTTTGAGACCATCTCGACCAGGAGAAGCACACCAATCTTCGGAGTTGCTGGGGCGCACGCCGCAGAAATGGTTTGTGCAGTTTCGAAGAATTCAGAGCCTCTTACATGGTTTGAGAGCTGGAAATGAATCGGCTACAGCGCAACAATATCGCGCAGAACTGTGGGGGGCCATTCTCCGCAGCCGGTGTTTTCAAGGTGGATTCTCAAACTGGTGGCAAGATCGACCAGTCAAGCTCCAAGGAAGTCCAACTAGACTTCCACTGAGCGTACCTCAATTGGACTGGGCAGTGAGCATTTTGCGAGATTTTGAGGCAAATTTCAGGAAGATGGAATCGTCAGCTTGTTGAACTTCCACCTGAATACCATCAATGTCATAAACTGTGTCTGGCGAGAGGGCGGTGTCCTCGGCCGTGTGAACCAATTGTTGATCTTCTGACATAGCCAGTATTTCAGTTGTCTGGATTTCAACCAGATGTTGGAGTGGTGCTTTCCCTTCAGGTTTCATCAGGGTGAACAGCCTGTCTTGATGTTCTTGAAAGTACGTGTTCAGAAGTTCATGGCGGTCCGTGATCACTCTTGCTCACGATGTCCTCTTTCAGCAACCTACAACCTTCACAGCCAAAACCCACCATGCCACTCCGAACGCAATCATTGCGAAATTGAAAACCTTTTGGAAGGAGCGTTGGTGGAAGCAGAATCTTCCTTCACAATCTGGCTGGAATCGGATGTTTGCTTTTGCAGAACAATACCTTCCCAGAGATGCGATGAGGAGTTCACCTATCTCAGTTGATCAATGGGTGGAAGTCAACAAAAGGTATGGATCAAAGGCAGCAAGAGGGCCGGATAGCATGGACCGCAGAGATCTGCAATGGCTCCTTCCTGGCTTACAAGAATCTTTGGTCAACCTGATGAACCACTGCGAGAGATTGGAGCAATGGCCAGACGCGTTATTGGCGGGTTTTGTCTACCCGCTACCCAAGAAACCGGAGGGGACAACTGCAGGTGACTTTCGTCCCGTAATTCTCTACTCCATGGTGTACAGAAGCCGGTCTTCTCTTCGTGCAAAGGAGTGCTTGCGACATTTGGAAAAGCTGGTTGATCATCATCAATTCGGCTTTCTACCGGGCCGTGAAGCAGTACAAGTCTGGTTCACTATTCAGGCCTATCTAGAGGTCAGCATTCTTGGAGGACAAGACAAATGTGGATGGGTCACAGACATTCAGAAAGCCTTTGAGAATATCCCAAGAGACCCTATCAGATGGCTCTCAAAAAAGTTGGGAATCCCATCACGAATCGTCAATTTCTGGCACAACTTTCTGGATAACACCATCAGGTACTTCTCGCTGCATGGGGTAGTGGGCCAAGCCATGCTTAGCAACAGCGGCTACCCGGAGGGATGTGCCATGTCGTGTTTTCGCGATGGGTCTTGCAGATTTAGTCTTCCATCTTTACCTCCGAGCATACTCTCAACTGGTCACACCGGTCTCCTACGTGGACAATTTTGAGCTGATTGCCAACAACATGGAAAACCTGCAACATGGGATTCTCTGCACAGAGGAGTGGAGTGAAATGTGGCAGATGAGTCTTGACAGGTCCAAGAGCTTTGTTTGGGGGACCAGCTCCAAGCTTCGCAAAGAATGCCAATCTATGGGCTGGAAACTCTGTGAAAGCGCAGTGGATCTTGGTGCCAACATGGTGTATGGCAAGAAGAATAACATTCAGGGAGCACTAGAACGTCTACATAGTGTCAAACCGCTCTGGGAGCTTCTCAAACGTCTTCCAGCTGCAGATTGGAAGAAACATCAGATTTTGCAACAATGCATTTGGGCCAAGGCCTTCTATGGCTGCTCAAACAGCCCTTTGGGGAAAACACACATTCAGGAGCTCCGTACGGCAGCCATGAAGAGCCTGAAGCGCAGTCGAGCCGGAGCTAGCCCTTTGTTGGCACTGAGCTCGCAAGACACTATGGCCTGTGATCCAGGCTTCTATCAACTTTGGAATGTCCTGGCAACCTTCAAACGCATGCTCAACAAGCAGCCCCACTTGATGGAGATGTGGAATTACTTCATGAATCACTTCACCGGCAATCGTAGCATTGGTCTTTTTGGCAAGTTGCTCGAGGTCGCAGGTGAAGTGGGTTGGAGCATTGAAGTTCCGGGGTTCTATGATCATGATGGTTTTTGGATTTCCTTTCTCGACATCACGGATAAGGCCTTACGCGGAGTTGCAGAAGACGCGTGGAGCCAACATGTGGCCAGAGAGATTGGGAAACGCAAAGACTTTGCTGATCTTCAAGGGTTTGATCTGGTAGCCTTTAGAAGTGGACAAAGGAAACTGGACATGCAAGCACGGAAGATTCTACAGCCAGTGCAAGATGGCTCATTCCTGGATGCCAGAACACAGAGCAAATTTGACATGGAGAAGAGTCGTCTCTGCTCAACTTGTGGAGAGGACGACACTCATGAACATCGCTGCTTCCGATGCAGTCTTTTTGCTGAAGTACATGTCAAACATGCAGAAATCATTGCGAGGGCAGCGGACCTTCCCTACTCGCTACGTGCTCATCTCATTCCTTCCAGGAATGTCTTCTGGGGATGTTTCAAACGGTTTTTGGCCACTCCGGAAGTGGTTGAGAGACGTGCTCTTCCTAAGCATGGACCTCGCTTGGACCTCTTCACGGATGGCAGCTGCTGGAATCCAGAACTCCCAGATTATGCTATTGGAGCTTGGGCTGTGGTTTGTCCTCAGACTGACCAATGGGTAGTGCGAGGAACCTTGTCTGGACTTCACCAGCACAACGACAAGGCGGAGCTGCAGGCCATCAAGTATGCGCTGGACATCTCCATCACTCATCCTGGAGAGGCTTATGCCACTTCTGGCCTACATCGCTTGCTGCAAGACCACCAAGACCTACCAGAAGATCCTGGAGATGGGCTTTGGATTGAAATTCAAGGGCTACTTCTTGGACGAGCTGGAGACCTTGGGGTGCAACATATTGCGGCACATCGAGCCGGATGGAGAGAGAATGATCCGGTGGATGCCTGGACTGCAGAATGGAATGATCGAGCAGACAGAGAGGCTGGAGCAGCACGGCTTCTTCGTGGACAGGGTTTTTTGAGTTGCCGAGAACGCCTTTTGCAGGCACATGGGGTGTCGGTTCGTCAATTGCAGCTGACGCAGCAACTTCACCTCGACATCTCGAATCGCAAATTTCAGGCCACATCACAAGTGGAGGAAGATGAGGGGGACCTTGACTCCGCCATGAGGGTTTGGCGGCTTGGTCGTGTACTACATGCTGATGCAAGTTGGTTGACGCACTTGGACACCAACTGGCTGGTGCATCTTCCTGGCTCTGAACTTGCAATGAGATTTGGAATGAGATTCTCGCGAGCCATGCTACAGTGGCTGCAAGATCAACGAGATGAAGAGACCGCTCAGGCCACCCGATGGACCTGGCTTGAGATTGCGCTTTACTGGCTCAAGAACTTTGACGACAAGCTCCCGATGCCGACGGGTACCTGGGAGGATGCACTGAGGGGTGGCCGGCACCGCCCAACCGTGGCGGCGATAGTGCACTTGGTACGTCGCTTTTTCCACCATCTGGGCTCTTTTTTTGGCATGGAGATCCTTTTCAGCAACGGACAGTCGTTGCTTCCCCTTGCCGTGCACCCTCCACAGGGAGGTGTGCACCTGAGACTGTCTCAGATGGTGATGACGGAGACACAGGAAATTCTCCGGTCCTTTGTGTCTCACCGCCCAATACGGGTGGTGAACGATCTCACTAGACCACTGCGGTAGCTTTGGCAAGATGAAGGTTTGACTGCCACTGCTGCCGCTGTGGCATGAACCATGACCGAAGTCCGCGCGTGTTTGGGAGAATTGTGTGTGATGGTGCTGTGTGTGAGTAAGTTGTGTGTGTGAGAGAGTTGTGTGCGTGTGAGTAAGTTGTGTGAGAGGGTTGTGTGTGAGAGAGAGAGGGAGAGTTGTGTGTGAGTAAGTTGTGTGTGTGTGTGAGCAATCAAGTTGTGTGTGAGAAAGACAGTTCCGACGGAAGGCGACCGAAGGCGACACAACAAAAAACAAGAACCCCACACAAAGATGTGGGGAATAAACACATGCGGCCGATTATCTGCACCATCTATGCTTAATATTCCACCTGTACATATGAACATCCGCCATTTATTGGGGTCCGTCATGGGTTCTGATTTCATGTTTGAACGGAAGAGATTGCCACCCGGTCGTTGGATTCCATTGGAAAGATTCTTTGATTTTCTCTGGGCATGGGGACCATCCAGTAAGTTATGAACATTGAGAAATGGGAAGCAAACTAGGCCTGAAGCAAAACGAACGCTTGATGACTGGACATTCGCCCTTGTTTCTGTGTGGCCAAAGGTGCCTGAGGCCCGGGCGCTCAAGTGGCGCATTCCACATTGAAACTCTCACCAGGCCGATGCTTGAAGTGCACCTGGACAGGGTGACAGGGCAGGGCTGCAATTTGCCCAGATTTGTGGTGACCTTGATTTTTCCATCTTTTTCCACGTTACACAAAGCTATGCCAATCTGAAGGAATCATACCTTCCTCTTAAGATTGAACACACCAGAAACATTGGATTAATACTGAATCTAATCTTTTTGGGGGAGCATATCATATTTTTCAATGCATCTAATATATATATAACATGTTATGCATCTAATATATATACATATATGTTAAACACACACACATATATATATGCAAATATTTACCATATAGAAAGATACATATATATATATATATATATAGGTGCTTATTTATTTGCTTATTTACTGATTGATTGATTGATTGATTGATTGATTGATTGATTGATTGATTGATTGATTGATTGGTTGATTGATTGATTGATTGACTGATTTGTTTATTTATGTTTGTTTATACAAATATTTTAGGGGAAGGAAATACGAAAAAAGTGCCCTAAGATCTGATCATTTTTCCCAACTGCACCTGACAAGTCTGGGGCTCCGCATCTGTACGGATCACGATGCCGGCATCGCTTGCAGTAAAGTCTTGGAAATGGCGGCCTTCCGACACCATCACCTAGCGAGGCTTGATGTGAACGCTTCCTTAGCTGGAAATAAACCACTATATCTTGGGGTGATTCCCCTAACTCCTAAATCATCCCATCTGAAACCCGAAAAAAATGGCGCTCAACCAACTTCCCTGGACTGCTGGCACCTTGTCACCCTGGGAAAGGAGATGAAAACGGATCCATTGGCGCTTCCGGCGCGCGAAGTCACCCAGTTTGTGGGAATCAATTTGATTGGGAGTCTCCGTAGCACCATTTTTGCATGAGCAAAATCTTTAAAGATTCGTTCTTGAAACCTGAGATGGATTTTCTCCGCTGGAGGCCAGGAAAACGCGCAGCTAATCCAACGGCATGGTGGATAAGCATGATGCGAATCCTATCTGCAACCGCTGGATTTCCTGGGAAAACAGCAGACCGTGGCTCCTGCTACATTCTAAAAGTTAGACACGCGAAATTCGTGTCGCAGCTGGCCAACCAAACGCACAATTTCACCCCTAATCACTGCATTTGGATGGCTCCCTAAGCACAACACTTTTTCCAAGAGCGCAGCACTGCAGTTGCACTATTTTTCGCCCGCTCCACATGAAGAATGATGAAAGCTGGGGCCTGAGGTTGGCCACCAGGAAAGACCACACCCAACTGATCAATTGTGTGCACATGGGCTGAAACTACCAAAACTAGGCGACCGAAATAACAAAATGGTCTACATTAGAGTCTACATCCCACTGCTGTGGAGAACCCATGGCAACTTCACCACACAAGTGTTTCACAACCTTTGCATCTGTGAGCCCCAATGCAGAAACACACGCGACCACCCTACTGACAAATGGTGGCCAACTATAGCTTATGCACAAACATGCGAGAGTCAAGGTCTATGTTCACATGATATATATATATATATATATGCCAGTAAGTGTGCAAAACTGTGCGGATAGATGGCCCCTTGGTGGCTCAAAGGACCTCACCTCGCAGTCATGACTCACTGCGGCTGGCACCGTGTACTCGTAGACCGTGGTTGGATGCCTATCAGGCATTTTTCGGTTGGAAAAAAAACCTCGAAAAATGAATGTCCGGAAACTAAGCGACGTGCTGCCGCAAAAAAAGCTACCTGTTGTGACGCCATCTAAATAATTGCAAGAAAAATGGTTCAGTGTCATGGGCAACCCTGGGCCAAACGTGAGCAAACTCAAATGTGTGGTAGCAAGTAAAAATTACGACCTTTCTGCATTGAACCACACCCGGCACGGTTGGCCTTACCGCGAATCATCTCCACATCGTTATCACCATTGGAAGGTGGGCAGCGGTCATTCACAATGGCCACCATGTTGCGTGTCTGAACATACCCAAAGCTGAGAAAACCGCCCAGCTCAAGCGCATAGATCAATGCAGTAAGCAGAAGCAGCCATCGGCCATGCATGCCACTGGACCAAGCAAACCAGTTCTGAAAGCATACTAAGACACACAAGCTGCCGTGCAAATACCTTCGGGACATCCCGGTCGCAGCCGTATCAAGACGATCCACACCAAAGTGTCCGTGCCCCACTTTGCACATCAACATGTTGGTTCCCGTTGCCAAAAGCACTGCAGGTAGCAGAACAGGCACCACGGCACCCCATAGCAAAGCTACTTCAGCCAACGTCACGAGCAAATTTGCCTGCGATGCATGCCCTAAGCATCCGCTGGTACACATCCAACCGCCGCTACCCAAGATGTAGAGCTTTCCTCGATCAAGATAGGAGAGCTGCCACCTGGCCAGGGGGACGCTGGCAACCCACAAGCAATAAGATGGCCAAACCAAGACAAAAAGAGTCAGATTCCAGAAAATCATTATGCAAGATCGCTTTAGCATGATTCCACCATGCAATGCCCATTTCTTAACAAGTCCCACTTGAGCAAGGTGATGAGGGGCTGCAGGAAGGCACGGGAAACCATCTTTGACACCAACAGAGGTGCCATGGTGTTGACCACGGCTCGTGGACACGCACTGTCACTCCACCAAGATTCCTTTGCTGAGCAAAGGTCCGCTTTGGGCTCAAGAATCGGGTTGCCACCCAGACTGATGTTGAAGAGTTTGTAGGCTTCCGTGTTTTCATCACAAACCTTGGCGGGAAAACAGAAAACTGAATTAAAATTATCAAACCCGCATGTGGAACACTGTTTTGCTATGTGTTGCCCCCGTTTGCCCCAGTTTCGTCAACAGTCAGTATGGGGCATCAAAATACAGGAGCATGTCAAGACTCAAATTTGGTCATTCCCAAAAATTGGCATTACAACGCGAACTGCCGAACTGGTTGTCACCCAGAAACGTTCCACAACTGGGTCCAGCCGTTCATGCAATGCGTGGTGAGATAGACCGTGCTCAGCACTGCCCCAAACCACATAGTCCCCAAACGCGCCGAAGTGGATAACATGGATCTTCGCATGCCAGTGGCATCTGAAAACATGGCCACTACTTGAGGGGTGATGAACATGTCCACCAGGACAATGACGAAAGCTGCTTGGTAGTGGAAAAACGTCACCCACCAAGCCTGGGAGATCGTTTCTTTTCCCACATTCCAAAAGTTTTCCAATAGATGTCACCTTTGGACCGGGCATGGGAAAATCTGGGGAAATAGTTTAATTTGACAAATCAGCGATTCAGAAAAGCCAGGAGGCAGACAACTGCAGAGTATTGTTGGAAGGGATGGCAGCCACAAGTGCAAAGGCCACAGAAGGTAAAGACAGGACAGCCACAATGCAGAACCAGCAGCAGCCTGGTGGTTGGGCCACGCATCCATCAAAAGCTATTAATCGTGTTTATATAAATAAGTAAATAAATAAATCAATAAATAAATAAACAAATTAATATATATATATATATATATATGTATATATATATAAATATATATATATATGCATAGTGTGTATATATATATTATATATATAATTGTATATTTTTAAAAAGGAATTATAGCGATTTTTTATTGCTTGTCACCATCATAAATCAGATTGCACTTGTGTTTACAACACATTGAAACCACCGACCAGGAACTGTAGACGAACTTCAGGAACCAATCCCACCATGTTGTCGTCTCCTCTCTCTCGGCTACTGTTGGGGTGGGAGTGCGGCGCAGAAAAAATGCGCCAAACGCAATCCAAATAGCCCACAGGAGTGAAACAGGCCACTCCACCAACGCTCGGCTGTCGTAGGGGTCGGAAAAATTGCTCAGAGTAGTGGATGCAAAGATGCTACCACACGGTTACCACACATGTAATAAGTTGCGCCAGCATAGTAGGCGGATAACAGAAACCCAGCCACAACTGACAAAACGACGCCCATCTGAAGAAGAAACATGTGGGCTTCACATGTCAAGTCTGTGCCGGCTTTTGCGAACAAAATTTGACGATATGCATCCTTGTCAGCCAGGAGGGGCCAACCACACAATGCGCATATCGCCGCTAGCTGCACCATCCGTTTGAATATCTGATTTGCCGTGCTACTTGATACATACAAGAAGGGCTGATGTTCATCACTGTGGATCCATTGTGGCAATTCACGGGTCCCATTTCCCAACATGTTGCCAACCAGGGAGATTGAACGCATGTCTTGTGGCCAGTTCGTCACTTCTTCCGGTAAGCTGCATGAAAGCCGGTTGTCGTGCAGGAGCAGGACAGGACCCCGTGCACTGGCAGCACTGCAAATTTTGCATGCTTTGGGACAATGTAAAGCAACTTCTGAATCCCGGCAAGGCGTATGCGAGCGCCTTCTCTCAAGTAAAATAAACATACTACAACTCAACCCGGCCCTAACGAAAGACGCATCGTCGACGCAATCTTGATGGAGATTTAAGGATGGAATTGGACCTGCCAAGCGGTTCGAGTGAGCAGAGAAAAAAAACAACCCTGGCGCAGTCGCCAACTCTTGAGGAAGAGTCCCGTGCAATCTGTTCCCATGGAGGGTGAGAACATTCAATTTCGGAAGCTCAAAAAGTCTTCCAGGCACTTCTCCTGTTAAGGCATTGCGGTGCAGGGTCAAAACCTCCAAAGACTTGAGCTGACTC
>Ga0126342_10009436_pt1 | contig 17492 bp, 24 predicted proteins | sample Cyp1metagenome_FD_92528 | JGI IMG/M metagenome (GOLD analysis project Ga0126342, IMG submission 92528) | Coral microbial communities from Lord Howe Island, Old Settlement Bay, Australia - Cyphastrea 1 metagenome | ecosystem: Host-associated > Invertebrates > Cnidaria > Coral ... | reverse complement strand
GCAAGCGATACCCCCCAAGTTTACCATATATCATTGTTGTACAAACGTGTGGTAAGCGATGGGACCTTCCCAAATTTGTGGATGTCCTTTCCGTGAACCTAGGGTTTTCACAATCGCTCATATGTGTGTGTGTGTGTTTGTGTGTGTGTGAGGCAGCCAAAAGAAATTACTGGCACAGTAGAATACATTAGAATATATAAGAGTGGTTCTATCTATTGTCACAACCCTGTTAAAAATGATACAATCAGGGTGGGGGAAGTTGCCCTTGATGGCCATCAACTGGGATGTCCAGTCCATTCTGTGGTCTCTGGGTGCCCGCAGCCCTTAGCTGTGCTGTTCTTTCTGGGATGAGTATCTCCCGATTCCTTTAAACCACCGTAGAATGTAACCCCGAAAAGCATGCCCAAAAGTGGGAAGCCTGGACACATGAAGTACATATCATCGAACTAACATCCTGGTTGCATGCACGCTTCTCTATCAATTTTCTATCTTTTTGGGGGTTATTAACGTTTTTCCCATGTTTTCTCATATGTTTCTATATTTTCCCAGATTATCCCCCATGTTTTCCTATGTTTTTCCCATGTTTTCTCTAACCAGCCCATGTTCTTGGCGACACGTATTCTCACAACCCTGGAGGTGTTGTCATTTTTTTCTCATGCCACATGGGTGGGCCGGGGTGGGGTGGGGTGGGGCATTAACGTTCTTGTTTACTTGCCGAACGGATACACCACATTATGATACCTTCTCTTGCACTTGAACACACACACACACACACTGGATGCTACGTTATGATTTCTTCTCTTGCACTTGCAGACACGCTTGATGCCACGCTATAATGATATCTTCCCTTGGACAATGGATTTTGAGGCACAAGTTGGGCAAAGTGACAACTGAGCGACAACATGCAGGAACTAGCAAAACGTGAGTTTTTTTTTGGTGTATATTGAAGTCAAAAACGCCGGGGTTGCGACGAACCCCAAAGGCCACCCAAGCGCTCCTCTCCACTGGGCCTTCCACGGTCATCGCCTCGGTGCGTGCGGTGCGCGAGAAGTGTTTCCGGGCCACGGATGTGGAGCCGAGCATCCACGCCTGTGTCTTGGTCCAATTTGAGTGGGGAATGAAATGCCAACCAGTTTGCAAATTTTTGGGTTGCAAAACGCAATCAAAATGAAGCTGGAAAGATCCGGTTTTTTTAAATTGTACGCAACCTCCCATAACCTCCCATTTTTTGTTCTCACTTGTCTCGGGAGACGCTGATTTTTCGGCTTATTTCTTCTCCTGTCAACTGGACCGAAAGTTTGGCAGGTTCAATCCTCAAGTTCCACTGCTTCAACCCCCATTTGATCTGAGCAAATCCCAGTTCTTTGGGGTCGAACCCCTTCCAAAAATATCCCAAAAATTACCAAAATGACTTTCGATTTGAAACTTAGCCTGAAATCTCTCAATCAAATCTCCCAAAACTGCGGTTAAATTGAATTTCATTGGATTTCTATATGGATCCTGTATATATATATATATATGTATATTTTTTTTCTCCCAATAGAATCCCCCGAAAATATTTTTCTATATGAATTTCATTTCATGTTTTATCCCCAGGCCCCAGGCCATCCCAGGCCCCCAGCATCCCAGGCTTGGAATGCAGCACGGCCGAGGAGGCCATGGCCCTGGCGCAGGTGGAGCTGTCGCGGCTCCAAGGTGCGAATCCCGGGGACCGTTGAATTCGGGGAAAAAAAGGGGAGTTCATAGGGATCTACTAGGGGGTTTAGTGGATGTTAATGGATTTTTGTGGATTTTAGTGGATTTTTAGTGGATTTTTAATGGATTTTAATGGATTTTTAATGGATATTAATGGATTTTTGTGGATTTTAGTGGGTTTTAGTTGGTTTTTAATGGATTTTAATGGATTGCTAATGGATGTTAATGGAATTTTGTGGATTTTAATGGATTTCACTGGGGCTTCATCAAATTCAGGGTCAACTTTTGTGGGGTTTGAGGTTGAAGAGTTTTTTTGGAAGGTGATGTGCTGGCTGGTTTTACTGGGGCTTGATGGAATTTAAACTGGTTTCATGGAGATTCAATGATTTGTATTTTATCAGGACATAATATAGTGGGAACATATCATCAGAATATGCGCTTTCTTTTCAACTTGACATGTGTGGTTTTCACTGACAGTTTTCACCGACATTTGGCCCATTAAAAGTTACGACTGACTGTTTTATGTTTTGTTGTTCCCTCCTCTCATGTTTGACATGAAATTTTCAAATGAATTAATTAACTTGATCAACAAACAATGGATTTAGCCAGCACATGCAAAACGCAGAAACGTGTGGCTTCGATGTGGCTTCGATAGCCGGGACAGAAATGGGATATAATGCACAAGACAGCAGGGGTTTCATGGAATCCAGTCAAGATGAGGATATAATACTGTGGATGGAAGAAATCCTGCATCACCTTGGATGGTTGAAACCCTATGAAGAATGGGATGTTGCCTACCGTTTTCAACTGGGGATTTGGATTTCTTCCATCAACCATCTGCTGTAAGATATCATCCACCGTTAAGTCAGCGTGCGGCATGAAGTCACCGACTGGCACTTTCCAAGGGTCATCCATTGGATGATCTGACTGCTGATCTGTAGGTTTGAGAGTTCAAGTTCAACATTGCCGCGTATATATATATACACATATATATATATATATATATGGATACCATACATGTAAATAGTTATGCTGCCACTTCAAAATATATGAATATAGATCACCTTTTGGAGAATCAGTATGTTTTACAGAAGTATTCTTAAAACTGGAGGGTCTCCAAAACCAGAGGTCATTACCCAGCCAATGTTTCGTGATTTTACTGGGAACATGATCGCGGTCCTGCAGTAGATACCCCATTGGTCCCAGATCAGTTTCGCGGATGCATGTGCACGCGCACCCATGCATCATTACTCATGTATACACCTACTGTACAACCACACACAGCCCCTCTCTGTCGGTACATGTGCCTAAACATATCTAACAACCTTGGGCAGTTGCAAAAACAGACTCAATTATCCCGCGGTTTATCCACACATGTCCCTCACAAAAGGATGGAACCGCTTCAATTTACCACAATTTTTGAAAACCATGTGTTCATCATTTTACCAAATTCACGAGTTCCATATTCTGAGTGATGAATTTGGTTCACTTACGGTCATTTACCATCACCTACCATCTTGTACCATCATTTTTAGCATCATTTGTACCATCATTACCATCATTACCATCATTTTTACCATTATTTTTACCAGCATTTTTACCATCATTTTTACCATCATTTTAAGCATCATTGGAACTTGGAGCCATCATTTGAGCCATCATTTGTACCATCATCTGAGCCATCATATGAAGCATAAATTTTCATCTTCGGAGTTTGCCGCGCCACAGGTGCCGGTTCTGCCCTGGGCTGTGCCCTGCGCAGCTGTCGATGGTCCACGGAGCTGCGCAAGGCCTTTGAAGATGATCAGCTGTGGCAGGACGGATGGGTGCGGGGGGTTGGGGGGTGGAGGTTGGGTGGTTCATGAAGTCTATGAATACTATACTAACTATATACTATATACTATATACACTATATTATATATAATATGTATAATATGTATGTTATGTATAGTTGGCATTAAGTGCTGTTTTTCAAGATTGCCATGGGGTACCAACTTATAGGGATGCTGGGGGTGAAACTCTGTCAAAGAAATGGGGGTTAGCGAAAAAATGGGTGTCTGAAACTGCAACAAATGAAGCTTTCTGGGTAAGAAAATGTATGGACTGAGGCAGACACAAATTGCAACATTGTAGATTTGACACGCAAAATTGCATCCTTGAAATGTGTGTTTAAGTAGCAAACATTGATCGTGATTTAGCCATTGAAACTGAAGATGTACTTATTGAAAACTCATTCACACACACATTATATATATATCATATCATCATATATCATATAATATAATCATGTATCATGTAATCATATACCATATAATCATATAATAATATATGCGTATATATATATATATATATATTATTTACCTATATGATGTAAGATGAACCCCTAAAGGTGGATTGGACGATACGAGCAAGACTGGGTGGCTGGAGCTGTAGCCCACTACAGTGGTTGGTCAATCACTATCCAAGTTCTCACCTTGATGAAGTCTACCCTCTGGTAATTTAACGTAGCTATTGAAAATGGCCATTTAAAGTGGATTTTCCCATTAAACATGGTGATTTTCCATAGTTATGTTAGTTTACCAGAGGGTACTTTATTTCCACTGCCTTTTCTTGTTGACAATCTGGGCCTCTATCCAGCTTCAACTTCAACCGGAGAACAAAAATCAGGGCCTCTATCCAGGTTCCACGATGTTCCACGGTTCCATCACGCCGATTCAGGACTTCATGTCGTTGGTGCCGTACTTGGAGATGACTTTGTCCAAGCTTCAGGTCCTGTCAGACCTGGTCTTCCACCAGTTGGAGGAGATGGGACAATGGCGAACATTTGGGGATCCAAAAGCGTGGTACCGATATTTCAGGATGAAATCCTTCACTTTGTATCATTGAATGATATTGAATGATTTGGAGGGATGGATCATTTTGACCCCGGCCCAGGGCCCATACCCGTTCTTTCCGACTTCGGACATTGGGCCCAGAAGGGCCCATTTTCCTGGAAGCCCGGATCCGTGGTAAGATGGTAAGGAGTTACACAACTGAGATGTCATGGGTATACATTCATGCATACATACAGTGTATATATGGTACATAGTCATATCCACATAAAACACACTTCTGCTCGGTACTTTCAGCCATGGTTGTCTTCCCTCCCGCTTCGTCATGCCCACAAAATGCTGGAACAATGAATCCAAGCGACCGAAATCGACCGATTGTTTCTCAGAGGGAATGAAACCACCCAACCAGGAATTGTTCTGTAGGATGGGCAGGAAATAGAAACCCTTAAACAAATCATCTTAAATCATCCAAATGAACCAACCAGTACCCGGGTCCTAAAGCAGGGCGCCCCCAAAACCCAATGGTATAACGGTATAATCATGATTTTCTTAGATGGCAATGTTATCCCCAATTTTCCAGCATAGCCGTTGCACACTTCCGATGATCGCCACAGGAAGATTTCAAGGTCGCTCCGCCAGACGTGGACTTAGAGAGTCCATTGGAAGCTTGGACATCCTTTGGCCTGGAAATGAACAAACCTTGCCTGCCATACCTTGTCACATTCAATGGTTGGTTTTCTGATTAAAAATGGCTGGATTCCAGTACAAGCCAACTCCAGAATCGGAACCATAAGTGTAATTAGCGTGCAGTAACTTCTGGATGGACACTTCTGATTTTGTTTATACCATTCGCAAGTGTGGATACGCACGCAGACTGTAGCTACTTATAAACACACATCCATCCATCCATCCATCCATCCGTCCATCCAGCCACCCACCCACCCACCCACCCATAACATACATACACACGTACATACGTACGTACGTACATACATCCATACATCCATACATCCATACATCCATACATCCCTACATCCATCCATCCATCCATCCATCCATCCATCCATCCATCCATCCATACATACATACATACATACATTTAGATAGATTGAGGATAGATTAGATCAGATTTGATTAGACTGGGGTTGTATCGGTTGGGTAAGGAAGATAGTAGCAATATATGTATACTGTAGTATATTGCCGGGCATATGGGTGCAGAAGTGTCTGACACGTGTAAATCAACCGATGGATTGATCAATCTATCTATCTATCTATCTAGTCATTATCATTATCTTCATCAACAAATCATGGCACATCCCTCTTCTGACCAATTCATGTCATCCCATATCAGCATGACATGTTGGTCATATATCCCCATGCTTCCCATGAAAATCCTAATGTTGGATATAAATCACACTTGGAGCTGTGGCTGCTAAACCCCTTTTGGCGTTTTTTTGTCCAGCGGTTTTCCGGTTGGATTCAGTAGCATTATGATTTTCATCATGGTTCGGTTATGATGTCGTTTGATTTTTTTCATGATGGGAGTCCATTTTTTTGTTGATGAAACCCCCATTTTGCATGGTGAAATCGGCACTTCCTGGCTACTTGAGATGTGTCAAAATCCTCAGTCATCATGAGAAATCATCAAGAATCATCAAGAATCATGAAAAATCATCAAGAATCATGAAAAATCATAAAAAATCATGAAGGGCCCCAGGAGTTCCCAAGGTCTTCCTCCATTTTTCCCAAAGCTCAAAACGGGTCCCGTGGATTGAGGACGGCGCCCAGACCATCGCCTCGGTGGTCGAGGGCAGCGATTCCTTTGCGGCGCTGTGGGCGGCGCAGGCGGAAGAAGAAGATCCCAGCGGCAAAGCTCAAGGATCAACGGGACATCAATGGATAACTCAGGGATAATGATTGGATTATCAATCATTAGGGATTATCAATTATCCAACTGAGGGAACAATAGTTCATTATTATGGATAATTCAGGGATCATTGATCAATAGATGAGTAATGCTGTCCCTGAATTTCCAGTAATAGATAATGATGGCTATTCATAAGGGCATTTTTTCTTCCAGTAATACATCTAAGATCCATAGATAGTAATAATTCCCACTAATGATCAAAATACCCTCTGGTAAACTAACATAACTATGGAAAACCATCATTTTTACTGGGCAAAATCAACTATAAATGGACATGTTCAATAGCTATTATGTTTGTTTACCAGAGGGTAATTGTATATATTATCCAAGCAATTCTCCCATCATTGGATGATTGAGGGATCATCAATCGGACAATGGGAAAAGGACAATAGAATCATCAACGGATCATCGACGGGACAACTGTTGGGGAATTCCAAGGATTCATAATTAATGGAATAACTATTGGATGATAGGAATAATGGATTAACGGGAAGATGGATAGGAAAAAAAACGGGATAACCAATGGATAACGATAAATGTTCATATATGTTAATATGGGATACTACGTGATGCTAATAATTAATGGGTTGTTTTTTTCCTGAGACTATTGTACTCATAGGTTTTTAAACCAACAAACAAAACTGGGGGGGGGCTCACCTTGTTACTGTTGGATAGTTAATGGGATATTAATATGATATGAATGATTATATACTAGGACAAGCAATGGATAACCTATAATACCTATAATCATGCATTTGCTGATGATGTTCTGAAGATGAATGGGAAGATTAATGGGACAACTACTGGAAAGATTAACGGAATAATCAATGGATAATCAATGGCTTACCCATAATCCCGGATTTAAATGGAAGGTGAGGCCCTACAGTTTGTGATAGCAAAGTTGACGCTAATATAACTTGGTGAACAGGTTTGGCTGATGAATGGGGGATATATTTATATAGTATTCATGGGTATATTTCAACAAACATAGCTGTGGGGCCGGACCGGATCATCAATTGGTCATATGAAAATATCCCATGAATCATGATACTCAGCTGGAAGAATCACTGGATAATCTATAATCCTGGATTTGCGGATGATTTGTTGTTGGGTTTAACCACTGGGAAATTCATTAGACTTAGGGGATCTTCTGTGGGAAGAGGCGGCGGAGGTACTGTGGAGGTCCACTTTAGGATTTCGAGGGGCATCACATGGTTTAACTCAGCAGAATGGGATTTCACTAAGAAAAAACATCGGGTTTAGCTGACAAAAAATGGTTTGGTAGAAACAAACATAGGGGAATTCAGCCACCAAAATGATGGATTTGACCAAAAATGGAAATTTCACCGGCAAATTGGACCCCTGATCCTGGACCTTTCATGGTTTGAATGGTGTTGAACCACCAACCAGCACAAACATCGGGAGACAAGGTATATTTTCCCGGCAAAGAATGCGTTTTTTTTTTTGGGGGGTTTCTTTCTCCCAAAAAACTAGATATCGGAAAGTCCGGATTGGGTTTGCTGTATGCAACCAGATTGTTGGTTTGGAATTGGCTGGCAAAACTCTGTCCCACAGTGGACGTTCTTCCAGGGCACCATCCACAGTGCTGCAACAAATTCATATTTTCGCGGAGGAAATGAACAATAAATACGAGTGCGCATATGAACTAAAAATCACCTGATCTTAACCACCAAATAGCCACGTTGACATTTGATTAGTGCCCTGGAGAAACTTGGTACAAGATTTGGGCGTGGTGGATTCATCGTTTTCAGTATCACACCATATTTTAGGGGGTAGTGAAGGGTAGCAAGGGCCCACTACTACAATAGTGAGGACGTTTTTTGGTCACCCTGAGAGGGTGGAGATTTTACAAAGATGCAACCTACCCTCCCTCCTGGGTCAATTCGAGCAAGCGCATAGGTTCAACAAGCTCCAGTGTTGGTTTATTCAATCATGATTGGAGTGACTCTATATAATTTGACTAGATGACTAGATCCTGGAACTGAGGATTAGGATCCATGTTGGGTCAAGTGCTGGATGGAATGCCCCCCCCGTGTAAAACACACCACTCGTCCCGCTCCAGACCCTATCTTCGATGCTTAACTCTCCATTTCTTGATTGTCAAATCCTCATGTTACAATTTTTTCATGGATAAATCTCAAGTTTCTCATGGTTCAATCCTTATTTGAAGATCTGTTTGCTGCTGAAATCCCCTGAAAAATCTTTGCCCAGGCAACCACGCGGAGGCTCACGACGACACAGTTGCCCGTCTCGGCTCCGATGGGGAGGAGGAGCGAGAAGCGACGGAAGCGAAGCCGAGGAAGAAAGGCAGGTTTAGCCACCCGATCATTGGGGGATTCCATAGGAAACTCTTTGGAAAATCTCGAGGTAAATGAGGTTTCATCATTTTTCATGAGGTTTAGAGCTGGGAAAACTCATTTACAAATGGAGGTTTATAGCTGGGAAAATCATGGGATATCATGAGGTTTATATGTATAGGATTTCACCAACGATCATGGGAGAAATGGAGGAATCTATAGAGATTTCACACAAGTAATGTTTTATACAATGAGAAACATCCTGGAACTAAATGGAGGGATTTCACCAACATAGCAGGGAAAATCGTCGAAGTAATTGGTGGGTTTAGCCACCCGTTTGTGGCCATTCAAATGGAGTAAAGGACGGTGATCCCATTGGAAATGGAGGTTTGAGCTGGAACATCCTCCAACAAAGTATCTTGTGATGTTGTTTTAATGGACAAATCATCGCACTAATGGGAGATGTGAACCCGTTGCTATGTTCGAGAACACGCGAGGGTAAGTGTTGAAGACCCATAGTTGCCATAGGTGTTTCCAACATTCCGATAAAACACATTGTATGTTGATGTCAGCTTCCAGCAATGCATGTGTGTATCATCTGTTCTTCCCGCTGGTGTATTTCTACATTCTTGACGTGGATGCAAACTCACCCCAAGGGTACCAAACAGACACCGGACCTGAAGGCAAGAAGAAGACGCTGACGAATTCCCCGAAAATTGGCAAGGGGAAGAAGTGAAGGCCGCTGGATGATGGTGAAGAGTCGTCTCACTGGCTGATTTCAAACGACCCTAAGCGCACATGATGAGTCTATGTTTGGCAGCGGGGTGGAGCCATCAACAGTCATTGCGATCAGCCAGAGGGAAAGTGATGTACATAACTTCCAATGCTGAGTTGTGTAGGTGTGCTGGCACTCTGGCACTTGGGCACTCGCAGATAGTGCTGGAGGCTTGGGACATAAATGGGATTCAGAAATACTAGAAGTTCAGCCAGGTTCCGCCCAGCCCAAACCTGGATGGCCACTTCCAAACTTCCTTGACCCTCAAAGTACCCATTACAGAATAAAAATAAAGCCGGAGAGAAAAACGCTCTCTGGGGGCTTGAATGCAACATCGTTATGGGATGTTATGGGTAAATTGAAGGTCTCAAATCTAGACCCTGAAGCGAGTTGGGTCTTGACATGGCGAAATGGAGCTGAAATCGAGCTCCTGAAGCAAAAAGCTGAACGCAGGAGTGGCGAAGAGAGGCAAAGGGCTAACCGGCTAACCTTTGGCAAACTACCATGGCAATGGAAGTGTCATGTCTCATATGCCTGTGATAAACATATGTAACGTGTGACATGAATGTCGTTCATTGCGATTGAACCCTTGAAAATGAATATCTTCCGGTCTCTTGCTATGTTTTTTTTCAGTCGGAAACGTTGCGCGGTGAACGACCCAGGTTTGGCTGCTTCCAAGTCAGGGGCTATCAGGGTGGCTCAGGCGGTGCCCGCAATCCTCAGGGGCCAACGACCAGTTCACCATTGATATCCATTGATATAGCGGCCTCAAATGGCCTGAAAATGATGGGCATGGGCATGGTGATCAGGAGAAATCCAACAGAGGCCTCAAGCACCCTCAAGTCATGTCTGAGTTGTTGACTATAGAACATGCAGGAAAAAAAACATTCAAATAAAAAAATATTCTAATATTCTGAGGAACAAGACTGCGCAAACATCGCGGGTATGATGAAATACGTTGACATGCACAGCCACCATGGCAATTGCAATGACCAACGCTGCAGGAATTAGCCACGTCCACCCGGGACTTTACAACTAGGAATCCCCATGCCCTCCAATAGTCTCACTTGCAGAAGCTACAGTATTCTATTGCGATATTTGAAAATAGCCCATTGATGATTTACCAGTTAAATGATGAGTTCCTATAGTTATGTCAAATTACCAGAGGGTAAATTGAGGAATGTTGTTCTTAGTATTTCCCATGTGGGTTTCCGACCTGTGAACTGCACCAGGCATGGGTTACTTGGCCAATGCCGCCTCAAGCGCCATGGGCATGCGGAATGAGCGAAGGGGGGCGGGGGGCGGCCTTGCTACCCCCAATCATGGACATACTGACATACCATACAAGTGACAACATGTTAAGGATTTAAGGTAGAGTTGTAACCCACTCAGAATCACTTTTGTTGGCTTGAACAGTCTCAAGCTCTGTACTTGTAGAATCTTGTAGGTACCCTCTGGTAAACTAACATAGCTATTGAAAATGGCCATTTATAGTTAGTTTTCCCATTAAAAATGGTGATTTTCCATAGCTATGTTAGTTTACCAGAGGGTAACGGCACCCGACTGTTGGTCAATCCACGTGTTCGCTTAACACCACTGGTAGGAGAAGGTGAAGCAGTGGTGGATCCATCCACGATTGGAGTCGGGACACCCGTGGGAAGCGAAGGGCTTTTAACCAACCAACAAGGATTTATCTGGATTTGCTGAGGAGATGTTTTTTTTTTTTGTTTGAATGGTTTTCCCAATGGGAAATTCACTACTTAGCGAATCCAAGGATTTATATAATCACCAAAAATTCGGATACACTGGGTGTAAAACCAATGGTGATCTGGCTGAAATGGGGGATGATGATCCCATTGGATGCCTTTTTTTGTTGGCTTTCGGCAAGGTCATTGATCAAATTGATCATAGATCAAGATTGATCATAGATCAAGATTGATCAAGATTGTTTTCCGCATGTCTAGACACCCATGGAAGTATTCTTATCATTCTGGCTTTTCCTCTGCCAATCGCTTCCAATTTCCTGAACGAGCTCGTGGTTTTTCTTCACGGAGTTCTGCCGGGCCCTCAGTATGATTCGGCTCGTGGACGGGAATGGTTATGACCCAGGGCTTGTGATGCTGCTGCATCTCCGCCGTCATTGGTGCTCTGGAAAATCCGTAGAGATCCGCAGAATTGCAGCTAGAGCAGCCATGGAAGCATGGCAGGTGCACGTGAAGAAGGACTCCTTGCACCTTCCACGCTGCAGCTATACCACTGGCTTGGTCGCTGCATGGAAAACCAACGATGGCTGTTGCTGGGTCATGACGCCAACGTTATTTTTTCCAATTTAAATGCTGAAAAATACGCCGGTGACCCAAGTAAATTATATATGTTGGAACATGTTGGAAAGGCAGTTTGATCACCGGCCAGGTTGTGTCATTGTCTCGGAGTACATCGCTTTGCTGTGTGCCATTGGGCTTCAAATCTTTTCTCTCGAGCCAGCATATCAATTCCTTCTTCCAGTTTTTTGTCCCTACTGTGAGGCGGTCCTGCTGGAAGCTGTCTTTCTAATCAAGATGATGTTTGATGTGAATGAAGCTCGCTGGAAGGTTTCAACATTTTTCAGCATTTGTCAACTATGTTCATGATACGTTTTATTCTCCGCACCAGCCTGGGATGATGATCCAAATTGATGCTCCATATCTTGGGGTGACCCAACCACCAACCAGGAAACTATCGACATCCTGTGTTGGATTCTTGTGGCAAAGCGTCTGGAAGATACGGAAAGTTATGACGGGGTTTCCCCACCAGCACCACGCACTATCAACTGCAAAGGCAAGATCCTAAGCATCCTCTTTTTTGTGCTTCCGAAAGTGGCGTGGGCTTACTTGATTAGAATCACCAAAAAAAAAGGATGAATGGAAGACAAGGAAGTATATCAGTATCTTTTTACGTATTAGTTCTAAGATGTTCTAAGATACTTTTTATTATTCAGCGCGGAGCAGTGTTTGTAGTTTCCCCCAGCAGGGCACGAAGCCACGATTTTTTAGGGGTTTCTGTTGGCTTTCAGCACATCCAAGGTGGCCATGGAAATCTTTCTGATCCGCATGGGCACTCACATCATTATTTGGACTGAGGAGGGTGCTTTGCTGATAAGGTTCCTTTGTGTGATTTTTGCCAGCGAATTGGATGAATTGGCCTACAATTCACTCTCATCCCAGTTGTTTGGAAGAACTTGCATTTGCTTGAAGGCCGTGACCATCGAAACTGGGGCCGGCAGGAAGGTATATGCACTCCTCTCACTCATTTGCAAGCTCTTGCTAGGGGGAGTAGCTTGGATTTGGATCCGCTGGCAGTTGCAAGTCGCCTGCAAAGACGAGTGACTTGTTTTTCATTGTTCGTTTTCAATTCGTTTCACGTACAAATTTCCTTGGAGTCTTGGAGGCACCGTCGTTCTGCTGGAATGTTAGAAAAAAACACGAATAGAGCAAAGGAGTAAAATGGATCAACATGTTCCCTTCTTCAATGGTTTGATGTCCAACATTAGATGACCTTCGGATGCAACCTGAATGCATTTCTGAGTTGGAAATTGACTGACATGAAATATGAGAGGTTCCTAGACTCAAGAAGTAGGCTCTACTGCTACCTGGGCTACCTGCTGAGGGATTTATTCAGCCAGGCTTGCTGCACTATATATATATATACTATTATACTGGATGCTGAAGCCATGAACTACATGATCTCCACTATTTCAAGTTGATAGAATGGCCAGTCACACAAAGTGATATTATTTTCGGAAACTACATTCAAAGACTTCAGGTGATGGCTGAAAGTTTTATGTACATGTGGAGATGGATCAAAACCTAAGAAATACCAGAATCATTTATTCCATGTTATTCCATATTTGGTGGGATGGTGAACATCCACAACTTCTAGCTAATTTGATGTGAAAAAGCATGTTGTCACACGACGCCGGACGGCTGAGGCCTGACGTCAGTGATGAGCGATGGGCAGGGTGGAGAAGGGGGCGTCCATGAACTGAACTGGACACAACTGCAGTATACACTGAATAATAAGGAACCGTGAACCGTGGAAGATTATAGGTTGGCATGGTCAAAATGCAATTTACCAGGTTTTGGATGAAACATCATGAACCATTATTAAATCCACGCTAAATCAAGTCCCCGTTAAATCCACATGAAATCCAATCAACTCACCGTTTTTGTTGGTCAAATCCTATAATCAATCTACAGACAATCCGGACGAAATCCCGTGAAATCTATACCAAACTAAATTCCACACAAATTCCAGACTAAACCAGACTAAATTCATCTAAATTCAATTAAAACCAGACCAAATCCACTTCAAATCTTACTAATCCTGTAAAACCCACTAATTCCCATGGTTTTGCCGCTTCACACGCCCAGGTTCTCCGCACCGGTGAGTCGGATTGGTGTGCGCCTGCAGGATATGACCACTGGAGAGTTGTGGGGGCCTCGGTGCCTCAAAAAAAACATGGGTTTATAGGAGTTTAACCAGAAAATATGTTGATTTTATATGGTTTTATAATGTTTTATATACGTTTTATATGGTTTTATAATGTTTTATATACGTTTTTTTTTTTTAATGACCAAATTTGACCAAGAAAGATGCCGATTTTATAGGATCTTAAGCCGCAAAAACCTAAGAAATATGTTGATTGACAATGATGAAAACTTCAACTTATTTTGGGCACACACACACATATATATAATATACATCATATATGTCATGGCCAATTCATGCTAATTATTTATGGGGATATGATTTGACTGGGATATGCCCTGAGCAAATGAGCAGAAGCTATGGAAATCCACACAGGTTTCCTCTGGAAGTTTTTCTACAATCATCATAATCATCCGTTACATACATACATACATATGTACATATATCGCATAAATTGCTTGTAGGTTTTGGGTAAGCAGCTACATTGGATTCGAAAGCAAGCAACAAGAGTACAAGAGTGAGATTTCAACCATATGCGGAAGAGGTTGATCTCAAGATACTGAACAGGGTTCACAAACAAAGCGCGGTAATTTCAGGCAACAATGGCGTGTAAGCAGCATCGACGCGATTCCAACCTGGCAGAACAATATCATTTTGAATGGACTAACCTTGGCAAAGAGCACATAGGTTATGACATACTGGTTATTCTTTATGGTCATTAATTGGAAGTACTTGTTCTTCAGCTAATTGCGATGATATCTTCTTTGTTTGGCTGCGTATTCAAGATTACCTTAAGAATCGGACAGGCGTTGTCTTCCAAGAAGAGGATTCTGAATACGGGTGAAGCAGGGCATTCTAAGATGAGAAGTTTTGCTGATGAAAATCCACTAGTTTTGCGATGTACATTCCTGTGATATGACACTGTCGAGGCAAAAGTTCATGGTCACGGGCAGATCATTGGTCAAGAATCATGCCACATACCCTCTGGTAATTTAACATAGCTATGGAAAATCACCATTTTTAATGGGAAAATCCACTATTTCTATGGCCATTTTCAATAGCTTTTTGTATGTTTACCAGAGGGTAGATATTTGTACATATCCGGTGTGGATTTTCCAACCGGTGATGTTCCAATCATTTTTCCAATGATTTTCCATATTGCTATGGATCAAGTTCGGGGTGCCCAAAACCTCCATTTCACCATAGAATCGGTTGGGAACCCAGAAGGGCCTCTCGGTTATTTTTTTGTTGTATTTGTTTGTTATTAGGTTATTCGTCGTTTGTGAAGTAAATTCTATCATCTTATTAGTGGGCGAGTCTCAACTGTTGTTGCTGAAGTCCACTGTTGGTGAATGAAATCTTCAGTCATTTAAATGAGCCGTTGTTGTTGGTCAAGTCAAGTCATTCCCATCCTCGAAAACCCCTGGCTCCGTGCGAGGCGATGGGATGCCATCTACGACCTCGGCAAGGCGGCTTTTTTACCATGGACGGCGACGGTCGTTGCAGATGTTTTGGTGCTTGTTTCCCATGTTGCCATTTCAACCACACAACATTCCTGTGAAAATCACTACCTTTGGGGCCCAGTTCCACTAAGAAGTGGCTATATATAACCATAGTTGTAGGGAGGGGTGATACCCTCTGGTTATTTAACATAGCCATGGAAATGGGCCCATTTCTAGATGATTTTCCCATTAAAACCTCCATTTATAATCATTTATAGATGATTTTCCATGGTTAAATAACCTCATTCTCATCGTTTATCCCAACGTTATGGCGCAAGATAAACCACACTTCTGCGCCGGCTCCGGACCGGAGGCATCCTGGAAGAAGCGGAATCCACATGAGGCAGCGGAATCCAACTGATGTTCTTAATACAAACCATCAAACACACGCATATCTCATATTATATATCACATATATAAATTAAATATATGTATGTATATACATATATATATATACAATATTTATTATATATATATATATAACATATATATATATATTAATATATATATTTTTTTTTACAATATGTTATAGATATAATATAAATATATGTACTGTTTGTATAAGAGCTGGGATATTTATTGGATGTTTTTGCCAAACTAAGGACTTTTTTGGGCTGAAGAATGTCCATTTTATGCAGGAGAGAACATGCCCGGAAGATGGCTGGCACTTGTGCGAAGATGTCAGGGCCTTGGCCAGTCACCTCGATCGCACGTCGTAGCGACTTGGCGTTTTCGGTAAGAATCAAACTAGATGACATTCATTGTTTTTTGCAACCTCAGCATATTACTACATATTACTACATACTAATCCCACTATATGCAATATAAATCAATATAATATGTATTAGATAAGTCCCACAAAATAAAATTTCTTTTAAGGTCGGCCATAGACCAGCGACCCAGGAAGAGCCGGTGGGGGGCGACAAGCCCTTCTTTCAGCCGGACTGGTGTCCTGGGCCGTGCGGAACTTGGGGGCTGTGGGCTGTGGATGGAAGAAATGCTGCACCAGTTGGTGGTAAACATCCCGTTACCTTCTGCTAATTTAGCAGTTTGCCAGTTTGCGAACTTGAACGTTTTTCCCATAGAAATAGTTGATTTATATACCATAATTTACCTACTAGACATGGTGAGTTTCCATAGCTATATTAGTTTTTCCAGAGGGTATATAATAATCCCATAAAAATTACGGTGTTTCATAGGAATCCCAGTTACCAGCTGCTGCAGGATTTCTTCCACAGAATGAAATTCTCTTGAGAATGGTGCTGTGCCATAATTTGTTCAACTTCCATGATTGTGTCAAAGCCGTTCCAGGCGCCTGTATCAAATACCTTAACCTCAACCCTAATTTAGTATTGGATCTATATATTTTCTGGGGGTGCTCATGTGGGGGAATTTCAACCTGACGTATCCAGCACCCCCGCACTCACAACAAGTTAACAAGTATTGTTGGGGTTAGTGTCAATGGCCATCACAGTCCGATAAAAAACACTCAGCAGTCTAAGATAGCCATAAACAATCAGATCAGAAATAGACAAAAATAGACAACAATAGACTCATGTCATTTTAGATGCAAGATTTGACAGGTCAGTTTGACCCTGTCAAACTCCCTGTCAAAATTCTTTGGAAAAAAAGATCCAACGCTTGTCACCAGTTGGATCATGTCCAGGAACGATGGGATGTCCCACAAGTGCCCAATCAGAACGGCCAGCTGCAAAGCATTTCTGAGACACTGTATTTGCTTATGTAAAAAGTTATGATTATTTTCATGTATGCTTATAAGTTATGTCATACATGCATACACACATGTATATACCTTGATCTTCCTGCCTTGTCTTTTTTTAGACCCTTGGGTTTTGAGCTAAAATTTATGCCCCTGAATTTGATTTCAGCCCCTTAGCAAAATTTCTGCCCCTGGCTATTTTCACTTTTGGGCAAGTACCATCTAAACACATATAAACACACAGTATGTGAACAATT
>Ga0126342_10009435_pt1 | contig 17492 bp, 17 predicted proteins | sample Cyp1metagenome_FD_92528 | JGI IMG/M metagenome (GOLD analysis project Ga0126342, IMG submission 92528) | Coral microbial communities from Lord Howe Island, Old Settlement Bay, Australia - Cyphastrea 1 metagenome | ecosystem: Host-associated > Invertebrates > Cnidaria > Coral ... | reverse complement strand
TATATATGTATAATATATATGTATAATATATATGTATAATATATATGTATAATATATATGTATAATATATATATGTATAATATATATGTATAATATATATGTAGAATATATATGTATAATATATTTATATATGTATAATATATAATATATGTATAATATATGTATGATATATATATATATGTATGTAATATACACATAATATGCATAATGTACATAGGTATACATATGAATATATATATATATATATGAATATAGACATACATGTGATTTGTATATACATGGGCAGATGGTGGACTAGCAATTCCAACGTCTTAGTTCTGGGCGACTCTCAGGCGGGGACCTTGCTGGCCACTGCTGCAGAGGATGGGAACATGAGCGTCTTCGGTGTCCACCTCAGATGCCATCGTTGCCATGGAATCCATGGAACCATCGGTGAAAAATGGGGCTGTTCAGCACCAAGTTGCATACGGCAAAACATCATTATGGAGATCCCGGAGATCCCAGTTTAGTAATCCAAGATGGAGATCCCAGTTTACAGAACCGACAAACTGTAGACAAGAAAATCGAATCGCAGCCGGTGGAGTCATCTCGACAGCACAGGTACTGCGGACGGCCATTGCAAGCTTGCCATGCCGGCCCGGACCAAGTGCTATGAGAATAGTATCATATTCCTTCAGTTATATGTATATACATACTATATAATGGTGTACGACATATATTATGTACAAGTGTAAATGTGGAGTGAGTGATGCCGCACTTGTGAAGACATTTAATCAAATCCCTTCGCAAACATAACACCCGTTTCGAATCCTGGACATGATCCGTTTCGAGGCACATGTTCGGGAAGGGACAGACCAGTCCGTGGGTGTCTTTGCAGCAGCTTCCCCAGGATGAAATCAGCAGCGAAGACAGCACTTTTTTCCTGGTTTGGTGATTATATATGATTATATATCATTATATATGATTATAAATGATTATAATTATATGTGATTATATATGATTATATATGTATATATATATACACACATTCATACTCATGATCCACGAGTTGCTGGTGACATTTCAAGCATTTATTTCGAACTATTGTGATGGGTATATAAATATGTATTTCATGAAGGTTGTGTATTTCGATTTTTTCTAGCTATAGAGACATATACACTTCTATTCATTTATTCACTGTATTTATTTATCTATCCATGCATCCATCCATCTATTCATCCGTTCATCCATTTGCATCTCAATCTGCATCTCCATCTCCATCTCTATCTATGTGTCATAGCATCTTCCAACAGTTTCCGAACCTCGGACGTCTCCCAATGAGGTTGCCTTCTCTCCAGGTCCCACGTTAGGAGCTCAGCTGTGACGGTGATGCTGGGGTGGTCAACGCTTGGAAAATGACTCAGGAACCATCCAATTTCCACACTTTCCATGGAATACGAAATGATTCTCCGTAGCATCCATTTTTGTTTGCTGGTGATTTTCAGCTTCAACTCTCGCACCGCGCAATTCGGTTGGCGCCAATTGGTGCTTTTTGGAGCTTCCCATCTTTTTGGGGGAGACCTCTATGGCTTTGTCTCAGGCCCAAGGTCCACAAGGTGGTGCCCCACAATTATAAGTTGGTTTATAAATGTTTATAAAGCCCACGATTCGTATAGATATACTATCAGATATACTGATGATATACCCCCTATAAACCATAGTTACCATAGTTTTTCCCTATGTTTTTCCCTATAGTTCAAGTGGATTCAAATGGCCCATTCCCCATGCCAAACCCCCTGAGGCCACCTCCACATCGCGGGCGAGTGGCTAAGCCATGAGCTGCAGCATGTGAGAAAGAAACGGTCGCGGCGGCTGGGGTAAAACTTTTAGATATATTTAGCGGGATAACCGGGATAAGCCCCATATATTTTGGCGAGTTGTTGATTTACAACTAGGTTTATGGTTTACTAATGGATATCTGTACCTAGTAGTTGGACCCCGACCCCTAGATGGCCGTGGCGAGTCATGATTTTTGTCACCTTTTTTTGGGAGGGGGTGGGTTGGGGGAGCAGTAACGTCTTGCTTTTGTGCATTTCATTTCTGTGCATCTGACTGCGAAAAAACACATGTGCATTATGCCACTTGCTCTTTCTGCTGTGCTCAGGATGTTGTAACGTTCTGATTGGGTTTGCTGTTACGCCACTTGCTCTTTCTGCTGCTACGTTGCCATACGATTGCTGTCACGCTACGTGCTTTGGATGTTGCTACATTGTGATAGGGTTTGCTGTTACGTAAGGTCTTCTTCCTGCTGTTACGTCGTCATAGGGTTGCCATAGGTCGTGATTGTAAGGAACATCCTGATATCAAAAACATGTGATGATGTATCAATGGCGTTTGGCCAAAGGATAGAAAAATCCAGCAAAGGTTTTGGCCAACATCATCAAAGCAGCTCGTGTGCAATGGTGAAGAAAATGCACAGCAAAGAGCAGTGGGATAAGTCAGATCCACTACCGTCACTACTATAACCTTGAAGTAGCCCAAATCATGAAAAAATGAAGTAGTTCGGGGAAATTTTCAAACGTGAAATTTCATAGCTGGAAAGAAAAACAATCTCATTTCACTGCAGTGAAACAACAGTTTTATTGCTGAAGATGGCCTGATAACAGCACGGCCGTCTGGGGGTCGGGCACCTAGTAGTTAGATGGGTGAACATACACCAACTGACAACTGGGGGGCATCACCTCCTAGATTTATTCACTGGTCTTGGGCCTTCCTAGAGATGATTCTTCCCACGCAAGGGGATGGTTCATCATAAGGAATCCTTAATGATGGTGGGATGACCATAGCTCATAATATATACATTGTTTGACCATGGCACATGTCAATGTTGGTGGCTGGTAGGGTATCCCATGTGTGGCAATGGAAACCGCTCTGCCGTTCTTTGAGCAGTAGCTGCTCTGAGTAGTACTGGTTGTGCTGGCAATGTGAGTCACTGCAAGTAGTCTGATTCTTTGACAGCATTGATTTCACAGTCACCATGGACATGGCATGAAATGACGTGGCAACGCATTTTTTTCCCGGAATCATCCGTGTCAACAAGCTCACGGCAAAGCCTCACAGCCATGCTGGGATCATCGCTGGCCCCAGTGGAATTCTCAGGGCCAAAAAAACAGGACTCTTGTGATGTTGACTGACCCATTGACCTTTTTCTGGTCATGGAGCTGCTGTAGGTTCACTCAGATGACCCTCCTCTTTTTGGCGGCAGTGCAAAGCTTGGAACCGGTGCTTCATGTGGTTACCGTGCATTCGCTGCTGCTTGTCCCCAGCGTCACAAACAGACTATCGGTTTTGCTACACATGAGGTTTCTGCTGCCACATGATGTATTCCAAAGGCAGATTCCTGTGATTTTCCGGTTTTCGCGCAGCTGTTTTGGATACATGAGAAACCTCAAACAAGACTTTGACACTCAGACTGCCACTCCAGTGCAAACAACTATTTTGCAGCCTCAGATCGCCACCGCTTCAAGGTTGTTGGATACCTCAGGGCATTTGGAGATCTCTAGCATCAGCACTTGAGATAAACCTCAGTCTTGTGGAATAGAGACACAAATGCAGGCGCAACCAGACCAAACACCTGAAAACTGAAGTTGGACAAAGTAACGGACCACTGGTTGGGCCACTGCCGTCATGCCGACTGCTGCGCGGGGCCTTGTCAAATGACCATTTTCGTGAGGGATTGCCATTTTGCCATAAGGGTTACTTGTGGTTAATTAGTATCCATCATACGGAATCACTATTGATGGTGGGATGACCCTAACCCATTAGATTTTGACCATGGCACAGTTGGCCAAGAGTTTTCTTTTCAGCGGACACCTCCCAATGCCCATGCAGATCTGCGCTGACTGAGTTGTTGGAAGGGGCTGCCATCACCGCCAGTTTCGCTGCGTCGCTAGTCTCAGTGGGCTTCAGCTCAGACGAACAATCATGAGCAAAGTGTTGGCAAACAGTGTCACTGAGTGTTATCTCAAAATATTAATAGTGATTAACCACCTATTAATCACTGTTAACCCTCTATTAATCACTGTTAACCACCTATTAATCACGATTAGTCATGGTTCCAAGTCTCTTTCCTTTCTTTCATTGGCACAGTCATTTCTTGCACAATCTCCTCGTGATTTGATGACCGCGCCTTGCCAAGGATAGGGTCGACTCTGACAACGTGGGGGATCCCATGTCCAGCTGCAACTAATGTCCTGGGCCGCCCACTTGAACTTAATTTCAAGAACCTTTGCAGCTTCTGTACTTTCTGGTTTGTTTGTTTGTTTGTTTGTTTGTTTGAAGTCGCTGAAAATTTGTCAAAGGATTCCGGAAACTGAACGCGTCTGGACACAAACTTAGTGGAAAGCTTTGCTACTGCCAAGGAATTGGGAGCTTGAAAATACTTGCACAAGTATTGAACAATCAAGAACATCAGTTTGTTGTGCCGCTTGATTCTTTGCTGTCACTCATACGGGCACCGCCGCACCACCACAGGGCAATACAGCCGCGTCAGCGGAATCGGAGAGAGCCGTTGTGCGACACTTCAGGCAGGGCGCTTTTGGGCCAAGTATGGCTACAAGACATCCCGTTGGTTGATGATGGTAGGTGATATTTTATACTACGCAAGATCTTGGGGATTGCGATCATCCATGAAGCGGGAATCCTGTTCTTAATCAACCACAGTCCCCTGAGACACCCATTGTTCCAAACAGGTTTTTCTCACCCATGGCATGCAACGTATGCATCGCCGATGTCTGGTAGACCTGGTAGACGTCAGGTGTGACAAATGCACTGCAGCAGATGGGCGAAGTTTGCAATGAAGCCTGCTCAGCTAGCTTCTATAAGCTGGTGAGTCTGGCTGGGCACCCAAAAAAACATCAAACAAAGCACCAGGCGGCACCTGGTATGGATCTTGACGAGAGAAATTTGAGACACAAATGGATTGCCGGACATTTTGCTCCATCATTTTAGAGGATGGAACGAAGCTGTAGAATGCAGCAACTTACACATGAAGTCTCAGGTCAAGAGAAGCAACAAGCCAGAAATGAGTGAAGAAGAGCTTGGCACTTAGCCGATTAGCCGCCATGAGACGCCTCAAGAACCGTCGGTGAGATATTTTTCAATAGCAACTCTCGGACGATTTTCAGCTGCTTTTGATCCACGAAATCCGAGTTTTTTGTTGCGAAAGGCTTGTGACATGCTTGATGTTGTTTATCCATTTTCTCCAGCAGTTTCTCGGTTTCTCATAGTTTTCTCCCCTTATGTCAGATCCACCCAGGTTTCAGCAGTTGCTGACTTTTCTGGGAGCCGTCCCACTCTTCCAGTTGACCCGGCTTTTGTTGACAGTTGGGGACAGAAAAATGGTAAAATGGTGGAGGACCCAGCGACTTGGTGTTTTTCAACCATTTTCACCAACAAACACAGGCATGGTCTCGCTGGATTTTACCCAATTGCGAGAACTGGATTTTCTTCTTTGGAGAAAATTGGAGAACCCTGGTGGGTTTGTTACCGTTCCTGAAGATGCGAGAATGGACATGAGATGACAGACTTCACACGACAGGAAGCAGCTTCCCCGTGCTGAGCTTCCCAGGGCGCGCCACAGGGAGAGTAAGCCGTGGCAGATGAGCCTTTGCCAGATGTGTACACGAAACGGTCCAACTTTGACTTCAAGGCATTTTGAAGGATCAATAAAGTGATCTTTATTTGATAAGTTATGATGGTAACTGGAGACAATGAGTTTTTAGATGGATGGCTATCCTGCAACCATCATCATCAATCATTCGATAAATTATGGTTGCAGGATGATAACCACAGTTTTGTTATTGGATTAGCTGGAATGGCTATCATAACCATAATTTCTTGTGAAGATAACAATTAGCATAATAAATTATCCATCAAAACAAGTTATGACAACGACAAATGATCCATCATCATCCATTATAATTAATGTTGTTATCCAATAATTATCCATAGTGATGGCTAAATGATAGACATATTATCAAATATCAGATCATGATATGATCCTTTTTAAAATTAGTGTCATTATGACAGCACATCATATTTCAATAGAATCATAATGACACATTTTATTGGATTAACCATAGATTAACCTGGATCATTAGCTGCCAACGTTGCTCCTGCAGGTTGCAGCTGCGCTGAAAGCCGTGTCGTTTCAGCCTGGCGCCCGCGGCTGAGCCCACAAAAGATAAAATTTGGATGATACCCTAGCGAAATAGTGGTTAATTCATGTTAGAAAATTTAGAAACACATGATGATACCCTACTGAAATAGTGTTAACATTTCTTTTTCACTTCTTTTGTTGGGGATGCTAAACATGATTTTCCTGTCCCTTCGGTCCCAAAAATGAATGAACAACAGCTGATGTCGCCAGGAGCGTGTGATTGAAGCAGGCCGAGAAGGTCAGAGTTTTTTCATCATCAAGGCTGGCGAAGCATCCGCTCGGATCCCCAGAGTCGACCAAAGCTGGACTCGCTGGACTTGCGACGGGTGCTGGGGCAAAAGAAGATCCAGCACTTGAAAAGGCATAGCCACACATATATGATCATATATGTATAGATATGATATAATGATATAAATATTCCTACTGAAAATGTATACATATAAATATGTATATATATATATATATACGTATATATATATATAGATAGATAGATAGATAGATAGATAGATAGATAGATAAATAGATAGATTAGATTAGATTAGATTAGAATAGAATAGATTAGAATAGATAGATTAGAATAGATAGATAGATGGACGGATATACATACATGCATACATGCATACATGACCCTGCTGTGACCCGGTCGTGGCGACTTTTCCGCAAGCGGTTTGTCCACATTCAAGAAAATTGCTCTGACTTCAGCCCTCGACTGTACACGTACCCCCATGATATATGCCTTGGATTCGGGTCGGTGCGGTCCCAGATCGAGGTGATCCGAGAGGATGAGGATGGTGGTGAGCCATGACCTTGAACGGGAGCGACGTTGATTTAATGGAGATTGAATGGGATTTCACAGGATTTTGTGGGACTCATAACTGGACTTCATGGGGATTGAATGGGAATTAACTTGATTTTATGGGGGTTGAATGAACATTAATTGGGATTTTAGTGTGATTCTTACGGATTTCATATGATATCATATGATTTAACCAACAACACCGGGATATTACTGGGAATACCTTCTGGTATCAAACATGGTTTGCTGGGAAATCACCCATTTATAGATTATTTTCCCCAGCTATGTCCATTTAGATCGGGGATTTTGCAGCCACCATGTTTGATTGCCGGAGGGTAACTATCGTCTTGGTGAGGTTCGAGTGCGCCACCCTGTACAACTATGACTACTTCGGTGGCCGCACGTGGGCAAGCTTGGCATTTCCGAATTTTGAGCATCAACATCTCATACACATCATGCACATTATCCACATCATACGCATCAAATATATCATACATATCATACATACTTACATACATAATACGACTGGTTCCTCCCATTCCGGACGTGAGATCGGACGTGAGATCGGATCTCCATATCTCGAGGCTCACCGAGAAGCGCCCCAACGTCGCGACCATTGTGGCGTGCGGATGCCATGTGGGTCTGTGGGTCCCAAAGGAGTCCAGTGATAATTGGGCCTTTGTGATTGGTTGAAGAGTGATGAAAAGTGCCCCAGAACCAACTGGGCAGATTTTGGAATTTGGATGAGTTTGATACCCTCTGGTAATTTAACATAACTATGGGAAATCACAATTTTTAATGGGAAAATCCACTATAAATGGCCATTTTCAATAGCTATGTTAGTTTACCAGAGGGTAGATTGCCTCCAGTTTTCATGTTGATGTTGCGGTGTCGCCCAATTCCTCACCATTTCCGAAGCTTTCCGCCAATTCGCCAGGAAGGGATCTCAACCGCTGGAACTCCTGACCTTGTCCCGAGAGGACTTTCAAAAGCTGGGCTTCGGCGAAAAGCTGAAGTTTGCCAGGCAGGGCAGATTGGATGTGTAAAAACGAACAGCTTTTCGTGTGTATAAAAGTGGGTTTGCCTGACAATTTCGGGAAAAAACCCACCAGATTTGATGGTTTACAGTCAGGTTCCCCATTGAATTTGCTATTTGATGGTATCACCAACTTTCAGACAAACCCATGTATCTACATATAAGACATATTCTCGAAAAGCCAAATCCGGTAAAAGGCAAAGTTGCTGCAAGATGACCCTAGGAGCACGGTTGTTTGTCGGATCGGATTATGAGTTCGGCTTAGGCTCAAAATGCCTGTGCTTCGGGATTTATTTGAACCCCAATTGCAGAAAGCAGTGATTTCACGCACAGGCGGCCAGCCATCTACGAAGGGCGGCGCATGGACGACATCATGCTCGAACCCAGGTTCCTTTACTGTGTAGATGTGCATTCTAGTGGCATGAATATAGAACCATGCATGTACCCAGTTATCGGATATCCCCAGTGATATGATAGGCTACAGTGTTATCCAGTTGGTATGTCAACCGCCGAGTCTTGTGACGGTAGTTGTGATGCCAGCGGCGTCCTCTTGCAGGCGCAAACTGGCTTTCATGGACCACGAGCCTTGCCGGATGTTTGCAGCAGATGTTCTACGTATTTTTTTCTGTATTGTCCAGTAATGTCCAGTATAAAAAGAAGACCTGGGCTAATTGATCGGGGGGTTCCCCAGAAGAGAGATGATGATTATGATGTGCGATTCGAATGGATCTTCCAATCCAAGCAGTTTTTTTTCATCCAGGGTTGATTGGCTCAACAAGTTCCTGGCTCGGTTCTTGGCTCCACACTGAGGAGAGCGACGAAGGTCTTTCTGGCGGTCATGGTCCTGAGGAATTCGGGAATCACCGTCCAGGAAATATCTGCAGTGCGTGACACCTTCCAGGAAACTTTGGTATCATGCCATCCAGGTGTTGTTCAAGTTTCTATTTGCATGGGAGTCATCAATGGTCATCCTTTAACAGAATCACATGCCACTATGTCACTATGTAGTCCATCTCTAAAGGAGAACTCCGAGAGCTGACCGAACACGACCGAACTCCTCCCAACTGTCAGGTTTAGCCAGCTCTGAGGTGGACTTCATTGTAAAGGCGCCTGACGGGTCGAAAACCATGGCCATGGGCCATGAGTTAAGTTCATGACATATAGCAATCCCATGCAATCCCGTATAATAGATAGAACCCACCATTAGTATCCGTTAATTCAGTAGGATTTTATGTTTCTATCTTTTGGAGGGTGTAGTGTAAGTGTAAATATGGGAAGAAACTTAGTCGGACGGAAACCAGCTACTTACCAAGACTCTCATCCAAGGCTGTAGACACATCAAACTGGGCTGTGAAATGCACACTAGGGCTGGAGTGGGTCCTGCTGCGGCAAAGGCTGTCAAGAACAATCCCAACCTTCGGGGTGCAATGGGAAAGGACAGCAGTCGGGTCAGAGTTCAATGGCACAGCATAGTACTTATGGAGGCTGCTGAGTACTTTGCCCAGTGCCTACCTCTAGAACCTCTAGACGTGGGACGTGCCTCAAATTTTATGACACCGCCACACTGGATGGCTTGGTACTATTCGAACATATGCCTTCCATGCAGGACGAGGACAACATCCGTACAATGGCTGGGCAACCCAAGCTGACTGGGCAATGACTGGGTCCCACTGATCCCACATGTTACCGGTGCTTTATCTCACTTTCTGAAGCCGGGGTCTTCAGCATGCTGAGATCTTCTAAGGCTGGGCAAGCACGTTTCTTGGCCTAAGAGATGGGCTTGTTCGAGGAACTCACGAGTTTTTGCCGATTTGGGCCACAAATCCAACAACTTCGTTGTGATTTGTGTTTTTTTTCTAGCTGCCTCTTCTTTAGTGCTTGTTTGATCCTGCTTGTACTGGTATGTTATATGCACAGGGAGGTTGGCCCGCCGTTTCAAGTGTAGAATCTGACATTTCAAAGCTAGAGTGCTTCTTGCTCATAGCCGATTGGCACCGAGCTTTAACAGGTCGTATCCAAGTCCAACCAGATGGTGAAATTGCATTGGCCGGAAGTCTGGGGTCAAAGTCTTAGTTGACCGCTGGGCATTAATGGGTTCTCTCGTTTGCATCACCTGGTTTATCGGTTTATCTGGAAATAGGGTACCCCGGGTACCCCAAGACCACGTGGTTTCTCATAATTTTATTCCTTATATTCCTTCAAATGGCCACTTTGGGCATACCCCATTTTGCCACAGCTGAGATGTTTCGAGTGTTTCTAGAGTCCCTGCAATCCTTGACGCCAATTTTTTGACCACTCCAAAGCGCTGAATCATCCAAGCATCCACGAGGGTTGACTCCGACTGTCCCAGGCATGAATTCTTCATCATTAGCCAGGGCTCATTCGACTTATTTTCCAATGTCAGGACGGAGCGCGTAGTTTATATCCAAGAAATCCACCAGTCACAAAGATTGACAATGCTGGTGTCACGTGTGCACTGGATCAACCTCTGTCACCTCAACAGTTCGTCAAGAACGCATACTTAATAGATCTTAATAGTTGATATATGATTGAAGTAGTGCACCTTATCACGCCACATCACACCCTTGGATTTCTACGGTGCGACTGACGAAATTGCGCAGGAGAGGGAAAGCTGGAGTGCGATCTGCAGAGGCAGTTTTCACAACAAGCTCCATGACGGAGCGACTGGTTCGAAAGCAACAGTTCTGCTGGCACGTTTAGAACCTATTTGTTGAATACCATGCACCTTGCCGATGCAAATAGTGTATCAATTTGCTTCAATGAGTACTGAGTACTGTAGTCTTGCGAAACTTTTCTTCGGTGACGCTACATTTGTGGACGAGCTTTGCCGTTGTTGCAGCGGGACGACTCATGAGGTTACAGGCCAGGACGGTTACGCGTTGCCAGGTTCCTGCTTGACATGCTCAAGGAGAAGCCGGAGCCGACATTCTTTCGTTGTTTTGTTGATTTGAGGAGACAAACATTGAAAATCCCTTGGTGTGTTCGGATTCGGTCGGCCCTTCTTGAGGATCTGGAGGTGGAAGGGAACAAGCCCACACACGCACCCTGAAAAGTAGGCGTTTTTGCAATTGGCTTGGAACATGTTTGTGCCACCCATGCCACGGCAGGAAAAGAAGGTGGAAGGGAAGGCCAATCTTTCGCGGAATTCAATGCTTCCAGCTACCACCAATCATAGAAGAAACCAGTCGAACGCTTAGATCCTTGAACACACGAGATGACAGACCGTGCTGAACATTGATGTGGGTATGTTTTTTTGATTATATACTCTCTGAAATGGATTGTCAAATACGCTGAGAAAGATATATGTTTGGTCCATTGGTACTGCATTTTTCAGCCGTAGCTATGTATTACTCGCACGCATGCACTTGCCCGCTCTGAACTTCAAGCCAGTCTCACAGGATCTAAAGATATCAGGGCAGATATCGGGGCAGCAACCATGGCGATCCTTTACTGAAAACAACGATTCGAAATCACGTTATTCTCAAGTTACCCAGCTGGAGTTTTTTCTCCTTCTGACTTGATTCTATCCATATCTATCCATATCTATCCATTCTCAAATATCATTGGGGGAAACCTAAAGCTGGATTATGACAGTTCTTGAGCAGTTGTAGTTACTGCAACTGGAATTCTGGGATCTTCTGGGCGTAAGACAAGGGGCAAAGATTGGCCAAATAAAGTGGTCAAATACTGATAACATCACCCATGTCCCTGTGGGAATCATTTACCTACAGGGTGGAGCAAACCTGATATAGTTCCAGTTTATCTGAGCAATAGCGTATCCCCCAAATCCAATGGCATACCATCATTTTTGCTGCAAACATTTGCAAATTTGGACCGTCAACCTTATTTTGGACAGATGCACATATCAATCATCTCATACTATTGGATCTATTGGTGATATACCCCAAGCCATCTTCACATTATGGTCGGTCATGCACTGTTTCAAAAAGCACATGTACACGGTGCCCAGGGCAGAAAGGCAACGATGGACGGCCAACTCGTCAATGGCAGTCACCAAGAAAGGCGTTCGGAGACTCAGGTGACTAGGATTTTGCTGCGATGTCCATCTGAAGAATCCTCAGTTTGGTTGATTCGAACCTTGACATGTCATATTTGATGGGTCAAAACCTATGAAATTACCATATTTACGGGATTTTTCACCTCCACTAACCAGCTATTTGTTCGGGTATCCATCACCATGGACCCCATGGACCCTTGGACCCGGCGATGCTAAGTCCATGCCGAACAAGAGCCCGGGATCGCCTGGCGCTCAGCTTAAACAGATAATGGGGGTGCCCTTCAAATAGTGAGAATGTGAATTAATATGATTCTTAATTGGTATCCCCCCTAAACAGCCTACGGGTTTAGAAAATCCAGGGTTGACATTACTCCGTATTACTCCATTTACCAATGGTTTTTACCATTTGGATCCATTTGGCATCAACAAACCAGAGCCCCAAAGCCCCAAAAGAGCTTGTTTTGTTGGGTTTATCAGATCGCCTTTGCTTATCACTTGGAGACGTTAGCGGAAAACTGGGGGGGGGAGTTTGGCTTTTTTTTTTGCAAAAAGCTATGTGGTTTTCACACTTCTTTGCACTTCCATGGCATGTCAGGAAGAGAAGGGGCTCAGAGCATCATCCTCAGCAGACGTGGTTTTTCCAGTGGACCACCCTTTTTGGACCCATCGGTGCAGAACATAGTTTTCCTGAAGGAAGATATGTTGTTGTGTCTTGTCATATAAGTGTGTCCATCTGACATAAATCATCATTTTTTGGGCAAAACCCACCATAGTCTTGGTCAAATCTACCTTGGTACATCATATCCCCACGTTGTTGTCCTAGGGTGGGTGGTGTAGCCTCCACCAGCTTCCGCGCCTTCTTCCCACGTGCCATCTCAATCGATGGCCAGGAGCAGGCGTGGCCGTTGAAATCCTGGCCACTTCCACATATAATGTCATGATATTGGTGTATATATATTATATATATATATATATTGTATTATATAATACATAATATATATATATATATACATATATATATATATTATGTATTATATAATACAATATATATATATATCATATATATATATATATCATATATATATATATATATATCATATATATATATATATATCATATATATAATATTATATACCTGTACATATAATGGACAGGTATATCAATTATGATATATTAAATACATTACTATAGCTTTTGACCCATCCCTAGGTATGTGTATATATATATATATATACCTCTACACACATGAGCGCCTGAACCTCCACTGGCTTCGGCCGGCGTTGCGTATCGATGGGGCTTTACGTTGTTGAAAGATGTCTGGACAGAGTTTCGGAAAGATGGTAATAGCTGGGGTAAACATACACATGGTATTTAAATACACATTTTTTAATTTACGTCCGAGAAGGTTGGATCAGATTGGATCATGAATCATGGCGTTCAGACCTACGTCGCAGACCTCCGTTGACATAGGGGGCTCTCGTTGACATAGGATGAGGAGGAAACGTCGCCATTTCAACCAGGGGACAAAGCGGGAGCCTCAAGGAATCTCCACGGAGATTCCTCAAATTGGGTGAAGTTTTGAGGCTTATTTGAGGAACTAACTATTAACTATTATTAACCGTTAACCATCCAATATTTTGGCATCCAATTTCGAGCAACCATTTTTCAGTCCCAATGAAAATCGGGTTGATTTGAATGGAACATCTACAGGAAAGCCGTGTGATTGACCTTGCAAATAGGGGGTCTGGGCAAAAACAAATATCGTCAAACCATTTTAGTTCGATGATTTTCCCAGCTAGAAACTTCATTCATAGGGATTTCCCATTACACCCTCCAATAAAACCAGAGGGGAAACCAATGGGAAATCAGCATTCGGTGGTGTGTGGCTCTTGGTTGCCTCAGGTTGCAGCTTTGGTGGCTGGCTGGGATTTCCAGAAGGACGGGTTCGTCAGACTCGAGCATACATGTAATGTAATGTAATGTAATGTAATGTAATGCAATGCAATGTAATGTAATGTAATGTAATGTAATGTAATGTAATGTAATGTAATGTATGGGTGTATATATAATTACACATGGTATATTATACATATACCAGACACATTATACAGATATACATATACATATATAGATACATAGCATATAGAAATACCGATTATATGTGTATACAGATATTGATGACTATATATATATATTATTCATATTATGTATCTTGGGATACATAGCCACTCGAATTCTGTGCCAGGAAATGGGCGTGGGCCAGGTGATGGATGTCCTTGTCCCTGGGTCACCGAGCCCAAGGGGCCCAAGATGGTTGGAGCTGCTTCACCCAACCAGAAAAAATGGGCATTAAAAAACAGGATTCGTCCTGTAATTTTTCCGTTAATCCATTGAAATAAGAACAGAAACTCCAAATTTTTAAATACTAGGTCCACTAGGTTCATAATCAAATTCCATGTGAATGAAGTCTATGAACCAGTGGGTGAGAATGGCCGATTTCATCTAAGATGACGTTGTCGCTTTGTGGGTGCCACCAGTCTAGTCAAGAAGAGGCCATTTTTCACCACCTGAGAGTGCTTTTTTTTTTCTGTCATTGATTTGATAACAGTTTGAGCAGTGGAGTTTTCAGAGTATACCCAACTTTGAAGGAATGATACTGGGGTATGGTTTATACCATGGTTTATACGCAATTTGGAATGGTGAACGGGGTATGGTTTTTCTGGTCACCCACAAGTGGCTTTGCGCCAAAGTTCAGGGGAAATCGACAGGACCCTCCCGACCCTCCCCGAGAGGTCAAACTATGATATCCTGAAACAAATCCCTCAAAAACAATTCATTGAAACAAGAGACTCCAGCTGGGTATGTCTTGGAATCAATTTGTGGTTGGTGTTAAATTAGAGTATGGCTTGTCAATGTTTGTCATAACTCCGAAATGGTATCATCAACTGCAAAACTTGGGGGTAGGGTATCGATTTTGTCCCTATCATATAATATACATCCACGTTAATGTGGCAAACCTAATCATACACCATCCCCAATATAGAACCACACATGGGTAAATATGATCCCCAAATGTAGGCTGGCAGCCAGGGTTTACCACATCACCAACTCCAAAGCCAAGGCCGCAAGGCCGCGTCACAGTTCAATTCCCCGATGGCATCAGGGAAGCAAAGGCTGGGGCGAAGGTTAGGAACATGCTGGGGTCCTTTCCCATTGCTGGAAATATAAGGGAGAACATGACCAACCATGTGTTGCGCAAGACTAATGGGATGATCATTTCTATTTTTACGGTTACACCAAAGTGGTACATGTTGTATATATTTACCCATCCCCGTGCCATGTTGTACTCCCCCATCAGCAGTTTCAAGTAACCCATCTAACTGCAGATATATCTACTGAGTCACTCGCCAGTTATGTTAGATACTGTATCATCCAACTTATTAAGCCATCCCCAGTTGAAACACCAACATAACTCATAGATATGTTAATAACAGCTGATAACACTAACTTCAACATGCAGCTGTGTTATTTGTCAACCATCAACAGCGCCAGTAAATATGGCCAGGAATTTTAACACTACTGACTCTGTTGGTTGATAGCCAACACTTATGTATGATTAGAGTAACCCCCAAATAGGTCATATAGAACAGTGAATTATCACTAAGTTTAGTGGGATTTCACTATTCTATCTTTTTTTTTGGTTGCTATAATTCTCTATGTCCAATCCATTGAAACCATGGGAAAAGTCGGCATGGATTTGCAGGTGCAATTGCTGCGCCCCGTTGAGGATGCGGAAGCTTTGTGTCGCCTCGGGCGGGGGCCACCGAGTGCGGGATTTTTCTGGGCATTGATAGGCGAAGTGTGGGGACAATTTAGGGTAAACCATTGAAAAAACCCATGGTTTTATCATTCTTGGACAAAGCCAACATAAGCCAACTGGGTCCTGAAATGCAGCCATCATAGCCATCATTTTACTTCTTATAGATAGTGACACATGGGAATGAGCCCCTCAGAGATTCCACTCTGAGGACCGGAGAGTGCTACGGAGAGCTGTCGCTCTTGTACAACACGCCGGGGATCCCGGTTGGAACCGGAGATTCTCCATCCAGTTGAAATCCCCAAGATTCATATCCCCAGTACCCTACAGTAAATTCTTGGGGATTTCACTGTAGGGTACTGGGGATATTTTCCACTGTACCATCTCCATAGACCCTGAAAATAGTGATGTTTTAATGACAACTCGAATCTTCCAAGCCTGGCAGGCGCCATTTAGCCACCTGCAAAGCGGTGGAGCCCTCGGTCGTCCGGGACTCGAAAAAATCTCCAGATTTTTCCTGCCATGGGGAAGATTTTCTAGGGATCCAATGGTATGATAGATGTTTTGACCAACCAGGGCTATGTTTTTTTTTTTGCAGGAATATTTCATGAGATATAATTTAGGATATCACTTTTAACAATCAAGAATGAGGACAAAAAAGGCAAGGGACACCACCCATTGGTAAAGGGAATATGTTGTATGGGATATGAGTATAAGTAACGGTATGATATTTGAGGTTCAGAAAAGGGAGACGGTCCCCAATTAGTACCGAATGAGAGGGAACCGAATCAGCCTTCAATGTGTTTTTTATCACACTTATTGACCATGAAATCATCGAACGCAGGAAGATAAGCCTGAACCATGGTGGTTGAGAAAGATTCTTTACTACCAGGTTTAGTGGGAAATATATGGACATATTGTGTTTTATCTATGACTGGGACTCCCCGTCAACCAGTCAAACCAGTTCCAAAGAGCAGGCTGCTGTCTTTTTTCTGACAGGTCTATGTCGTCCCCTACAAGGCGTTCAAACAGCCTTGGCCTTTGACACGTGCAACTCAAACATGGCCTGCTGCCTCTTACGAAACCTGAAGTCTATAGCCCTGGCTTGAAAAGAAGAGTCCCTTTCTTCCAGCTGGCTGTTAGGTGCTTTGGCAAACGTGAGCGTCCACAGGAGACAACGGCACTGTTTTTTTTACACCGCTTGAAGAATGGTTCTGTCTCTCTCCATCTTGCTCTCGCTCTCCCTCTCTCTCCCTCTCTCCCTCACTCTATCTCTTTCTCTCTTTATATATACGTAGATATATATATATACACATACACAGGTATACGGCAACCACCAGCAGTCAAACTGCTGATGCTGTTCATGTTGGGCAAATTTTGATGCTATATGAGTCCATGTTTTTGACTTTACTAAGTCGTAGAAAACATTTGTTCTTCCGCTGTTCTTCAGATCCTTGGCAAGTTTGGCCAAAGGAGCAAACGTGGATCAAACTCTTGGATGAGGCGCTATCAAATTCGAAGCCCCCAAACCACGCTCCATTTTGTGTGCTACAAATGTCTATAACACTGCGTGTAGTACTTATATATATGCACACATGCATACAG
>Ga0126342_10009434_pt1 | contig 17493 bp, 15 predicted proteins | sample Cyp1metagenome_FD_92528 | JGI IMG/M metagenome (GOLD analysis project Ga0126342, IMG submission 92528) | Coral microbial communities from Lord Howe Island, Old Settlement Bay, Australia - Cyphastrea 1 metagenome | ecosystem: Host-associated > Invertebrates > Cnidaria > Coral ... | reverse complement strand
GTAGCTGCTTTTTCTAACTCAAGCCGAGCACAACCCCGAGAAGGAAAAGTTGCAAGGTGCGAGGGAAACGGAAACTTTGCAAGGTGCGAGGGAAACGGAAACAGAGGAGACCTGCGCAAAGCACTACTAATCCATCAACTTCTGTCCATACCCGACCAGTATCTGATGAAATGACAGAGGGTTTAAACACTGATGAATCGTGGATGGTCGATTCTATTGGGCTTACCCACTTTACTGATGCCCGGATTAGTAAACCCTGTTTGATAAAAAAAATATGTCATCTGCTACTAAAACGGTACTCCCCCAGGACCTTTAGTGACGACCACATGTCCTTGTCCCGGGGCGATGGATCTACCGGTAATCTAACTTGGCAGTGGGACATTCCCAAAATTCCCCACATGTTCAATGGGTTAATTGTCTGGAAAAGGGGACTATTTCAATGGGTTAATAGTCATGTCAGCACAAGGTGTAGGACTTGGTGATCCTACTTGGCAAGTAGGTTATAACATGATCTGATCCCACTTAAAAGTCAACTATATAATCCCTAACAGACCCCGTGGATCCATGTGGTTTTGCCCAAGCGCAAGGCAATTCGGCGAAGGGGGACCGGATCACCCCTCTTTGAAAGTCAGGATGAATGATGATGAATACTAACAATTTGAACCTCATCTGTCATACCCACATTTCGACTTCACCGAAAATCGGGTATACCAAAATACCGTGAATACCCTTCTTGGAGGCTTTATGAAGACACCGAATATGAGAAAGTACCGTGCGGGGAATTGCACTGCCCCACTTATACAGAATTAAACTACCCTTCAAAAAGGCTTACCCATATACTTGCCTGTTATTCCTTGCTACATTCATTTTTTTCCGTGATGCAACCCTTGTTTCATGTTAGATAATCAACCGACCCTTCATCCAGCTCCATCAAAACATACATGGTCTCTTTTCCCGTCAGCTAGAACATACCAATTTCTGCTGAATTATACTAAATCCAAATTCAAAGTATATAAATCCTCAACCTCTCTGGTTGAATATGGCTGAATCATACCACTTCGTGGGGCCTGAAATAGGGCTTTAAAAATGGTGTGCGTTTCCGGACTACTTAATCATATAATTTGTTTCATTGATCCTCACGTTGAAAACTCACTTTACATGTGTTTGTTTGCTTCTTAAATTCATCTGAACTACATCTCTAAATCAAAAGTCCTGGGTTTCTTTTTTTAGAAAAATACCTTACCCTTTGCTAAAGTAACATAGCTATGGAAAATGACCCATTTATAGTTGAGTTACCTATTAAAATCTATCAAACATGGTGATTTTCCATAGCTTTTTGTTAGTTTACCAGAGGGTAACTCTGCTGGAAGATTCCTCATTGACCTTCGATGCCTTTTCCAGCGACCGCCTCCTCAGAAGTCAAGGTATCTTCGGACTCCGCCAGCAACTCCTCTTCGTCCTCCTCCTGCGCCACGTGCAAAATCATGAGATCATTGGAAGATGGTATGATTACCCTCTGGTTATGTCAAAATAGCTATTGAAAATGGCCATAGAAATAGTGGATTTACCCATGAAAAATGGTGATTTTCCATAGTTATGTTAAATTACCAGAGGGTAACCAATGATATGATAAATTCATATGACTATATACCATCCCGATGATAAACAAAATATCCAATGATATCACTATATATATGAATTAACTAACTATCTAATTTAAGATGTATAATGGTGATCAGATAATGATTCAGTAACTAATTTAAATTAATTTAAGATAATCACGGGAAACGTTTTACCCTCTGGTAAACATACAAAAAGCTATGGAAAATCACAATGTTTAATAGGAAAATCAACTACAAAAGGACCATTTTCAATAGCTATGTTAAATTACTAGAGGGTAAGTATCTAATTTAAGATAATAAACTTAATCATGGGGATAAGATAAAATCACGAATGATGAAGATAAGCTTTCTATTGAAAATCGTCCAACTTTATAGTTGATTTTCCTATTTTTTACATGGTGATTTTATCCATTGAGATATCATTCCCATGGGGAGAAAATGGTTTCGTCTTGCTGATTCACCTGGGGCCAAGAAGGTTTGCCGTGTTTGGAAGGTGTTTTCTCCCAGTTTTTGGAGAGTGACTTTTCACTCCTTCGAGAAACCCAATCATTTCGGGGATCAAACATGATTTTTCAGCTGCTGCCTGGTACTCCGGAGTATTTCTTGATCCCATTGATGATCTCATCCCCAAATCATATTCATCACATGAGCCATGGTCAATACTCACTATATGGTTGATGGTCATCCCATCCATAATAAGGATCCTTATAATGGTTATTATAAATCCCTATGAACCATTGGATGACTAGCCCCGTTTTTAATGGTCATTAACCATGAGTATTGACCATAGCTCACATATCCAACAAATGGGACCCATTTCTTGGATCCATTCCACCAGGCCAAGTTCTGCGGTATCCACTGGTCAGTGCGGGGCGTTCTGTTCCAACCGTCATCACTAGCATTTCAACTTTCAGCAAGTGGCAACCATGGCAATCTGATCATTTCTTGGAATAGCTGCCAGCCAAACTTACTAAGAAATGTTTACCGGCCTACTGAAAAAAAGCCTCCCCAAGATCACCATAAATGGGTGGTATAAGTATAACTATAACGGTCTAAACCATCCCAAAATGGATCAAAATGGTAGGTTGATGGCCTTGGGGTAAACCCAGTGACGACTGTAAAAGGGTGTTTTTATGAAAATCCATTGGAAAACACGGGGGGTATCCCAGGAAAACCATGGAAAAGCCACATGTTATGTAAATCGATCATCTCCAGTCTGAAAATTCAAGAAATCTGTGGCCAGAGTTGGTGAATAACAAGGTGGGTTCTTGGCCACCAACGACTTACCGATTCCCAACTGGGGCACCACCGGGCACCACCGGGCACCAGTTGACCAATGGATGACTCCTTCGCATTGATGATGCATTTCTCCTGCAGCAAGGCTTGGCATATGACGAAGGGATCCAGGGTCGGGTCCTACCGGTGATGGTTGAGTGGTGACTTTTGCTTGGGGTTGGGGCAACATTAAAACAGCATGCTTAACTGTGTGTGTGTTTGATGGGTTACTACATCTTACTACCTTCTGAGGAAGTCCTAGTAGCTCTTGAATGTCTTGGAAGGTTCAGACCGGGAAGCGTGACCCTCACAACGGTGTGATAGGACTTGTTGCTGTGGTTGTCTTCCTGGCAATCAGCCTTTTATCTGCTTACGAAATCCTTGGGAGGAGTCAGCTTAGTGATGTGTAGCTTGAAAACTGTATGATGAATCATCCCAGTTGTAGGAACAGTTCAAATTTGAAGCTAACAGGGGTGAAAGAAAGGGACCAACTTGGGCAAATTACTGCAATTCAAAGCTGAAATGGGCGCCATGTTCAGGATGCTGTTCAAATTACTACAGATACACCACTATTTCTAGGTCATGGGTGTTGTGAGGTCTCGATAACACGTCATTCTCGCCGGCTACAGGTCCACACATATCAAACACGTGTATATCATAGTCATATATACAAATCGCTATATCGTGGCTAATCCTAGACAACCTACCAAAAACAACCCTAGTTTGTTATGACCACATTTCCCGAAAACAAAATAAACCAATGAAATGAAGTTAAACCTATGTTCAGTCAACGTTCCAAGTGGAGTGCCAAACTGTCACCCCAACTTAAAACTTACCCCAAAAATCAGGGCAGCAAGGTTGCTGAACTGTAACTATTTCAACTTCTGACCCTTGTCAATCAGCCAGAAAAATACACATATAATATTTTGGTCATAAAAAGGGAGAGAGAGAGAGAGAGACAGTGGGAGAGCAAACAGAAATAAAATATTATCGAACAAATGCAGCCGTGATAACGGCTATCATAATCATACACATCCAAGTGCAAGTAGTAACATTTTTTTTTCACAACATTACCCAAAATGTCATCCCTTCAATACTGGTTGGTTATAGTTTCCAAAATAATTCCAAATGGATGATGGCAATGATGAGGAATATAACCATCCAGGATTGGAATTATTTTGGAAACTATAACCAACCAGTTGTAGTTATCATGGATTTGCTTAAGGAACCACCATTTTTTTTCAACATATTCCCTATAGATTCCCCAGTCGAAGTGGATTTCCCATGGAGAAAATAAGCCAAATCATCAGCAATTCCAGTTCCAAATGGATGGTCTCAGGTGGAAGTCATCCAATATCATCTAATATTGGATATCAAACAAATATTGATTATTGGATGATAGATATAAAATCAAAATCATCTAGTCATTTACTTTACTATAATTTTATACTTGTTGAACAAAAAATATGGCGCATCACCATAATAATAATAAACATAAACACAATAATACTAAAAATGATCATAGTAATAATAACAATAATAAGAATAATATCTAAATCATGTTGAGTGTGCCATCTTTGTGAATCTCCCACCGTTCCGCTCCATCTGCAATTTGTTGGTGGCTCGGCGCACCAAGCGCTCTTCAATGCCCCACTCCTGGGCGGGGCGCCGTATGAATCAATAACTTCTCATGGAAAGACACACATATATATATAAGGGTGAAAAGAGGGTGAATGACGGGTGATGATGATGATGATGATGACGATGATGATGATGATGATGATGGTGTGATATTTGTGATCATTATCATCCTCATGACTACTACGATCGTTATTCTTCCCTGATAGCGATATCTTGGGTTTATTCTGATGAAAATGATTACAATATAATTACCTTTTTTTTGGTGCTGCTGCTGCTGATGATGATGATGATGACTATTATTATCATTACCCTGGGGTAAACATAAAAAACAACTTTTGGAATAAACAGGGTTTCCCTAGGAAAGTGATCTCTACACATGATGATTATGACTATACTAGGGTCAGATGACATGGGAATAAGTGAGGATTTATTTACTCCATATGTGGAGCAAATGACATGCGCAAATAATATCATGATATATATATATATATTATATTGCGACTAGATTAATATTATGAATATTACTAGATGCTGTAAATGAGCGTGTATATATATATACGAATATGTATGCTGGACTGACATTGGGACTAATTGGATCTGAATGGGATTGAACTTGGTGGTTTCACCCTGTGGAAGTGAAGAAATGGTAATGGGGATTTAAAGGGAATTGACATGGGATTTTGATGGGATTGACATTGATTTTGAATGTGATTTCACTGGATATAACCAACAACTTTTTAGATTCATGTATTTTTGAGAAGAACAAATTGGTAAATGAGGGTAATGGGTGTAGAATGGAATATTTGATGCTGATATGAAAGGATATAGAATCAACAATATTTGCAAATAGGGTATACACCTACAAATACAATCCTAACTAGGAACATGATGATTTACCAGTGGATTTATGGGCAACCGTGTTGAGGCACGAGCGCATCTTGGCATCGTCAGTGGCTTCCATCGGTGGGTCGTCGAATTCGAACAGTGAAATCAGCCAGTCCAACCACGTTGAAGGCTCCAAGGGCCCCAACGGCTCATGAAGTTCATGCAGTGCACTCCGATAAGTTGTGCGCGAATCCTTGAGCTGTGGATTGCCAAATGATCAAAGGGTGGAATAAATACCATACTGGTTATAGAGAATAGACTATGATAATAATGAATATATGTATGTATGTATATATATATATATACATACGGTAACTACATTTAAATATACGGATTTTTAAATATACGAACAAGTATTTTAGACTACCTTCTGGAACGTTTTCCTTGGCCCGCCCAGCCATTGAAACATACGGAATCCAATTCATTTAAACATACTGCAACTACATTTAAATATACGAACTGGTATGTCATACTACCTCCGGGGCCTGGCGGTCTGGCCCGTCCTCCGCATATTTAAATGTCGTTACCGTATAGACTATAGACTCTACTATAGACTTTGGGATATGATAATCTGATAATCCTATACTTCTTCATTGATATATAGACGCTCATATAATTCGCCAAGCTGAAAGAAGGAAAAAATTGGGATAAGTCCCCTCATGAATCATCATCTGCAGTGAAGTTGCAGTGAGGTCGTTACAACTTATCATTTACCCTCTGGTAAACGTTAACATAGCTATTGAAAATGACCCAGTTGAAATAGTAGATTTTCCATTGAAAAATGGTGGATCTTTCTATAGTTTTTTGTTAACGTTTACCAGAGGGTATGGATCATGTTCCATAACGTGTCCCCCAGTCGAAATCTCCATTGAAACGTCTCCATGACTGGTTGGTGGTTGAGCCCTACCCCTCTGAAAAATGATGGAGTGAGTTCGTCAGTTGGGATGATGACATTCCCAACTGAATGGAAAGTCATAATCTAGTCATGTTCCAAAGCACCAACCAAATGATATCGGATTATGTGGTGGGATTAAATGGGATTATATGGGATTGTATAGGACTATATGGGATTCGCAGCTGTTCCAAAGCACCAAGCAGATTATTCATCATTTGGCTATTGATTCTTTGAATGGGGGGATCCTTCTTTCAACCATCGAGACATGGACATCTGAGCCAAGTAGTCAAGGTTCACCACGCCATTTTTCATGGTGAACATTTAGATCTTACTTAATACCATTAAAATCAGAAAAACCCAAATGTGGTTATTACCAATGATTGATTAGATATTTCAAAATAGTCATGATCATCTACAACCATGATTTAGATCACAACTTAGTATTAGATATTTAATGAACAATAATAATTTAATAATGATAATAATAATCGGCAGGGCACCTGTACCGGGCGATGCACGTGTACCTGGCGCGATGTCGCGGCGATGGTTCCTGGATATCGGCTTTATATCAGCTTATATGGTTTCCAAATAAAATGTTTTGCGTATGATGCTCAGTATCATAATCACTATTTTCATATATTTTCACTGTTGTATAACAATATAAGAATATCTGGTTGGTGGTTTTAACCATCTTGAACAATATGAAAGTCAATGGGAAGGATGACATCCCATATATTATGGAACATAAAAGTCATGTTTGAAAGCACCAACCAGAGACATATTTGGGGGCGAATCAACTACCCGATGTCCTCGCCCTGAAAACGATATGGGGGATCCAGTAGAGACCCGCAATGCCTGGGTGGTGGGCCATAAAACCCCCGGGCAAACATATCACTTCCAGGGCATCAACCAGGGGATTGTGACCCCGAATATGGTTGAAAATTCGGAGCAGAATTTGAAGCCACCAACCAGATATATCGAGGATATGGGTACATTATATATATATATCTGGTTGGTGGTTTCAACTCCTCTGAAAAATATGAAAGTCAGTTGGGATTATTATTCCCAATATATGGAAAAATGAAGAATGTTCAGAACCACCAACCAGATATGATATATGTACGTATTCGCCCAAAAAGGCCTTGAATATCACTGGAACATCCCTTTGAAATGCTCTTTTCGAGTGTAACCCGCAAAAGCTGAAGCTGTCTTCAATGAACATCGAAGAAAGTGTCGAATCAGCGGTATCCCATACATCTCTCAGGTTCTTTGGAGAGTCAAGGGCATTTTTTAAAGGTTTAGGAGCTCCAAACAAGCCTGAAATAGTCAAATCCACCGCAGAATGATATTCCAATCATTGGACGATTGGTCTTAAATACATTTTGTGGGAGAAAAACACCTTAAAATGTTCCTTATGTACCCTGAATGTGTAGCTGTCGCGCGTGATTTCAATCTCACCGCACCCTGCCACGCGCCTTTCGCTGTTGACCAATGCGATGTGCTCGGTCAATGGCTTGATGATCCACGTGCGGGTTCCAGTCCTAGCCAAGTTCATCGCATGTTAATCCTATTTAGTAATCTCAATCATGGCAAATTCTATGGGGATTTACATCACATACATACATACATACATAACATAACATAACATAACATAACATAACATAACATACATACATACATTACATTACATTACATTACATTACATTACATTACATACATACATATATATATGTACATGTGTATATATTGTATACATATATATATATATATATGTATGTATGTAATGTAATGTAATGTAATGTAATGTAATGTAATGTAATGTAATGTAATGTATGTATGTGTATATATATACATATGTATGGTAGCATATATGTATAATTATATGTATAATTATATGTATACTTATATGTCTATATATGTATATATGGTACCTCCCCCAAAAAGAAACTACGTTTTCAGAAATTTTGCTAACCCTTCCACATATTTTTTAAAAGATAATCTTCACCAACAAGAATGCAGATAGACTGATACCCTGCGAATACTTTCGTATATCTGCAAATAAAGAACTTGTTTGGCAACATATTTCTGCACCTGTTCCTAAACAATTGACTTATTACCCTGATAAGCACGGTTTCCAATGACGGGTCAGTTTCTGGTTCTCAACTTGCGATGGTCAATGCATTGATTTTGGATCTACGTTGACTCGTTGGCACCTTGGCCTTTCCACAATACTAACCGAAATGGGAACCCAAAATGAACAAAATCCAAGACTTCAAGCATTTTAAACCACGGTAATTCCCATGTCTTTATTGATTTCTTCAAAAAACACAATCTTCGTTGATCAGTTCAGTTGAGCCGTTAAGAATACCCCTATCCCATCCCTGCAAGTTGGTTGATAGGTTTCCCATTCCTATGGGTTACAATACTCATCAATAATCCCATTCGTATATCTCTCTAATGTACTGGCAATGATAATACATCTGCAAACATATTTTGATCCACGATCTGGAAGTAAATTTGACCAATAATTCAAATACCTCTGGATATCAACCAATCTTCTTAGTTATTAAGCGGTTATTTTTGAATAATCAGGAAGATCCCAGCAACTCATCTGATTGAGACGTCAGCGTTTGGCGCCTGCTCGAAGATCACCACGTGGTTGGCCGAGGCCAAATTCACCTGGATTTTTCCCCCAAAAATGGCGAGATTTGGGGACAAAATCTGAAAAAGTGCTCCTTCCCATACTTCGATGCGAAGTATGAGTAGTAAGTGAGGTAAAACCATGTATAACCATGTATAAGCATGTATAACCATGTATAACCATGTATCATGTTATATCCTCTTTCTACACCATGTTGTATCCTCTTTCTACACTGTGTATATATATAATATGAATGTGGACTTATAAAATTACGGCACTTTCCAACTGGAATGCGCTCCAAGTACTTCTGTTTTCGAAGTCAGGTGGAAGACTTCAGATGGTGAAAAAACGGCAGGATATGGTGAGGTAGAACCAATCAAAGAAGGGGAGGTTAACCAAGAATATCAAAAAAAACACCACCGGATATTCAAATATCCAAAAGCCACTGGGTAAAAAAAAAACACACCAGCCATGATATTTTTTGAGGTGGGGCATTTTTAATGTATGATATATGTATGATTGAGGGGGCTCGTTTGGCAGGTTGGATACGGTTTGCAGGACACGATGCTTATCATTGTTTGTGATTTGTGACTCTTGTAACAAGAAAAATCCCATAAGATCATTAGCCCATCGAACCCTGCTTTACCCAACGTTCGCATCCAAAACATAGATGGTAAAGCCTCCTGCGATCAAGAATGTCTTGCTGGAAAACGCCAATGATTTTCTCAGCTATAAACCAGAATTTTTGTTTGAGGATTTCCACAAAAAATCACCATGTGTGATGACACAGCAGGGTATTAATCAAGATTCTATCAGTGTAATATTCAAGTAATATATCCCATTACATCCCCATTAACCATTACTATCCACGAATATCCCAGTGAGTATAGTACTATTTTATACTATTGTACCACATGTGCCATAGTCAAAACATGGTATATGATGGTATATGGTTTATTGTCATCCCAGAATAGAGACATTCCTATGATTGGATGACCATCCCCCAGGGATTGGGGATTTATGTAAAATGATCCCGCTTTATAAATCCATCTCCATATATAACATGTAATATATATATATTATAATATTAGATATTATATAGTCATATATTATATATAATCATATTCAATAGTCATTTTCTAAACATAGAGATACCCCAATATTATTATGGGTATCCAAGCCAACTGACCTGACCATGGGACACATCCCGTGTCGCCAAGACACTCCAAGTCCACCAGCGCGTGTGCCGATGAGGTATACGAAAAGATCCTGGAGCTAACTGGAGGTAGCAAAACGTGGGGGATAAGCAATGAAACCAAGCATTGCAAGTTGATACTTGCTTTTGGCTAGTTGATAAGAAAGTTTTTTTTTGTTTTGTAGCTTGATGAAACTTGGGATCTGACCAACAATACTAATGGGACAGCCACACATTTTCTGGGGGCATTAGGGGCGCCTCATTTCGTTGGGGTTTCACCTGGAAACCAGCTACAAAAACCAAGCTATTCAACAGTTGGGATTTCACCAACACCCAGGATGTGGTCAGCGATCCCGAATCGGCCGTGCATTTGTGGCGCTGACCTGCACAATGCACCACTGCCGAGGCGCGGCTCAAAGTCGGTGGCGACACCAAGTTCCCCTGTTCATTGACGAAGATGAAACGCCCCATTCTTCACAGCTCCAAGCTGTGCCTTTATCTGGGACAGCCAGGCAAGGACGCTTGGGCATTTTTTCATTCACAAGCATCGTCACATTCATATGCAATATCACTACAGTACTATCTATGATGACTATTAGTCGCCATTGATCCACTGTGAAAAAACTGTTCTGTCATCCCATAGTGATGTCATCCCATTCATCCAACCACCATGGAGCTTGGGAACTATCCAGTCATACTGGTAGTTGACCAAATAGGGACAGTGGATTTCCCTCTGGTAAACGTACAGAAAACTATGGAAAGATCCACCATTTTTAATTTTACATCCAACAGAAGTGGATTTTGAACTAACCAAAGTTGAGAAAACAAGAAACCATTGCCGATATTCATGGCTGAGAATTGTCAAGCTATGTCTAGCTGCAATGTCCAAGGCTCAAAGATGTCGCAACATTGAATGGCTACCCCATCTTTGAGCCACAGGGTGTAATCCCTATTTAGAACTGCACAGTGTTTGGTCACCTTCAGTATTTCTGTGGAATTGATCAGCATGGATTTCGATGCTGGTTGTGATTTGTTCAATACCACTATACCGACAAACAAATTCAAATCATTATATGAATGCCTCATGAAATTAATGATACCCCTGAGTTCCTAAATATCTCAGGGATCAGTAATGATCAGTATCTAAATATCACATCGCTCTTTCGTTGCATGTCAAATCACTTTTTTTGTGCTGAAACCTGGATTTTCACCAACAGTTTAGTCAGATCTCCCCAGAATGGAGGTAATTTTCTATGCTGTGGTATAAATACCTACTTCGTTTTTGAAAAACAGCCCTGTAATCCCATTCTGAATGGGTGCCCTAAAGAGGGCTTCAATGGGCTTCAGCTGTGGATTTGGCTGACCCAGTTTACCCTTCGATTTTATCAACCCAAGGTTGACCACCCCGTCTCCAACACCCGGCCAGTCTATGTTACAAAAGATTGCATCTATCAACAACTATTCAGTATCTTTTCATAAACACGATTCAACTATATAAATTATGATACTTATTCTAAATGCTGGATTCCATCGTTTTTCTGGCTGATTGGTAGTCTTATCCAAGATTGACACGCAACGTGTTGTGGATGTTGTGGTCTCCGATCAACCGGCGGTGGTTTTGCAGTCAACATCTTTGGATTCTGAGGGATTCTCACCACCAAACATCAACGGGTTGTACCCTCTGGTAAACTAACATAGCTATTGAAAATGGCCATTTATAGTGGATTTTAAAAATGGTGATTTTCCATAGCTATGTTAAATTACCAGAGGGTATCATGGCTAAATCGGCTTTCCAATTCTTTCCACTTACGATATCTTACGATGACGAAGTCGAAACGTTTCGGGCCCCATTTCGTTACTGCGGAAAATTATCTGGTTGGTGGTATACCTACCCCTCTGAAAAATATAAAAGTTCGTCAATGGGAAGGATGACATCCCATATATGAAATGGAAAATAAAAGTCATGTTCCAAATCACCAACCAGATGATTTAACCATCATTAACCATCATTAACCATCATTAACCATCATTAACCACCATTAACCACCATTAACCACCATTAACCACCATTAACCAGATGATTACAGATGATTATAGATCGGATTTTAGTCTGCCTCATCATGGCTGTTGAAGTCCCTCATGTCCAACTCGCGCAGGACGCGGCTTGTGGCCTAGAGGGAAGATGCGCTTAATAATAGGCATGAAAATTAAGACGAGCGTATAGATATATACACATATAAATTTGAATTGTGTAGTATGTAAATACATCTGAATACATGTAGATACATATTAACAGTAAATACATGTAGATACATCTCTGAATTTATGTGTCGATTTATGCATTTCTCTATCTAGACCTGATTAAAATACATCACAGAATTGGTTTTTCACGAACACCCCAAGATGGGGGTAGACGACCAATGCTGATGGCTACATGGACAATGCTCTGATCAACACTTTTTTTGCTTGGAGAATATCGTGCACAGCCAAACATCAGTTATCATCAGTTTATATACCAAAAATGTTGTAAAACATGAATCGACTTGCGACGTATGAATGGAGGGCCAGTTTAGAAACACTAAGTGTCATCATGAAGCAACAATTCAATGTCTGTGCAAAAAAAACATGTAAAAATGAGTATCATTAAGAACATGGTCAACAAATCTGGGATTTGCTTAAGATACCCCCCAAAAAAAATTGGATAGATTCCCCATTTCTGGTGGATTTACCAATTGCCAATGGCTGAACAACCCGATCAGTGCCTGGCATAAATGGTCGATCCGATAATTGATTCATTAAACTATCGTTATCTAAAATCTAAACTATACCATAGTTTTCAAATAATCGGCTCAGCAAAACTAAGTCTTTGCACAGTCCGATGTCCTCTAGAAACAATGGTGGAGTAACCCAGCAAAGCGTAGTATACACCCTAGTTCACCGAGTTATATACCCCAGAAATTATGGACCCATAATCAACAAATCCCAATTACCCTCTGGTAAGTTAACATAGCTATGGAAATCACCATTTTTAAAAACGGTAAATCAATTATGTCTATGGTCATTTTCCATAGCAAACTGTTAAATTACCAGAGGGTATATCCCATTAATATCCCATTGAATCACTATAAAATCCCATTAAATCACTATAAAATCCCATTGAATCACTATAAAATCCCATTAAATCACTATAAAATCCCATAAAATCACTATAAAATCCCATAAAATCACTATAAAATCACATTAAATCACTATAAAATCCCATTAAATCACTATAAAATCCCATTAAATCACTATAATCACGTCATTTCACAAACCCAAATTCAAAGCCGATGGTGATGGGATAGCCAGGCTTCCGCACGCCGTCCATACGCAGGCTGCGCCAGTTGCGGTAGGCGCAGTAGGACTGGCCGGTCAGGACTGGCCCATCTTCGATTTCAAGGAAAATCATTCTGGGGGTTTAAGCCACAGAATATATGGTGAAGTTAGTATAAAAGCTAGGGATAGAGCCAATTGGTGATGGATGAACCATTAATCCAGAATCTTGGGTAGCTAAGCATCAACAGTAGGAATGTGATATAATTAACCAATAATACATTTGGTAACATAATTCTTAGGATTTAATTTTAACACATTATAAAATAAGTGGGACCAGTCCATTTATACATCAAGTGAGTTGTACGCATTGATGGTTATCTACATTATATGGTGGACACATTTTGCAGAACATCAATGGGTCTTACCATCCAAAGGGATATTCCATGCATTGTGGGAGGATTTCATTGGAATCCTCCTGTCAAAATTGGATTGGATTTGAGGGTAATGGCTTTGATTGTAACTATTGTTGTTTCATGTTGTTTCGGGATTTACTTTGCAAGTCAAAAGTCGACTTGCATCTTTGAACTCAACTTCAAAGGAGGGCTGATACACTGGTAGACTTTACTGGGAAACAAACAAACATGGCCATTTCATAAATTGAAGGTTTTCCAGATGAACCTGGCATTGACACCACATCGGGCACCAAAATGGAGTTGTGTTGCTTAATTAATGGATTTTGGAGTCGGAACACCGACAACGATGGTATGTTTACAACCCAAAAAGTCACCAGGTAAGTCAGAGGGAATTATATGAGCAGTAAAGTAAATTGGCATGTCACCGGCAAAACCAAGCAAAAACATTGTTTATTAACATGAGCAACCTGGACAAGTCAGACATCAACTTAGCCCTCAGGAAAGTTTAAGGAAACCATTGGTAGATATTGGTAGTTTCTTATCAAACAACTCACGTTTGTTCCTCTCACTGTACATTTTTTTGTTTACGCCGATCACTACCCTCTGGTTATTTAACATAGCCATGGAAAGATCCACCATTTTTCATGGGAAAATCCACTATTTCTATGGCCATTTTCAGTAGCAAAGTGTTAAATAACCAGGCCGGGTAAATGGGAAAATTATGGACATCACGACATCACCTGGATCCTCGCTGGTTCCAAGATTTCTCCACTCGCCTCCAGAAAGTCCAAGGTTGCGATGTATTGGCAAAAGATCAGGACCTCCCGTGGAGCCAGCGTGGCGTCAGGCCCGGTGGCCCGTTAGGGGGTTTTCTGTTAGGCTTTCTGGGCTTCTCGCAGTTAGGCACCACAGAAGCCCTATTTCTATGACAGAAAGAAATCATAAATTGAATAGTTTCGGGAAAAAGAACAAATTCTATAACAAACTGGGGGGAGTCATTTCAAAAGACTTTCCCAAAATTCAACTATATGAACCTAGAAAGAAATATGAGCCAAGAAAGAAATTATCTTGGGATGACTCCCCTCACTAAGATCTACTAACCATTTATGCTGACGTGGGTAACCAGTGATCTCGAAAAAGGGAAAGGAGGTGTTCATGACCTTGACATCAAGTAATGCATGGATGCAAGGATGATACTGCACCTGCAATACCAAGAATGTTTCACAATAATTATATAAATGTAGGTTCAGATTCCAAACAGTGGTACAGGATGGTACAGGGACATCTGCGAAGATCAATGTGGACACCCAGCAAAACACATAGCTGGCTATAGCATGTTTTCGCCTGAATAGCTGGTGGCTAATGGTGGCCATATTAGGTCTCCCCAATTCCCACGAGTGGCCCAAATTTCACTGGTTTTCGCATACCGTTCACCAAGGTTGAGCCATTCTTATTGGCAATCCACCTCACTATTTTCAAAATTCAACCGCCTTTGTCTGATTTTATTTTCTATATATATATATATATACATACAGTATATATATATATACATATGGACATATGGAAACGCACACCCCAACATGTGCAGTTTAGGCAACTTTTTTTTGGTTCTAAGCCATCAAGGCTTAGATGCCTTGTGCGGCATCGGGGCGGTCTCCCCTTCGCCTCGGATAGCAACTTCAAGGCAGTGGTGAGGATACATGGAATGACCATCTTTGATAGCTGGTTGGTGGTTGACCTACCCCCCTGAAAAATGATGGAGTTCGTCAGTTGGGATGATGACATTCCCAATAGATGGAAAAATAGTCCAAATGTTCCAAACCACCAACCAGATAGGGTAAACTAGGTTTTAAATTCAATGACTTGGATTTTCCATAGGATTTTCGAGGGCTACCCCAGTTTCAAACAAACCCAGTTGTTCATCAGTCTTGCACCGTGGTACCCCCTAGGCAAATCTAACTATTTTTTGCACCGCCTTGTAGTGCTTTTTTTGAAGAGAGAGTCACATTGATGGGAACCCGACTAAAAAAAACATGGTTTTTCCAGAGTTGTATCCCTTTTTGAAAAGGACTAGTTCTATTTTCATCGATAAAAACCAAACCTTGATATGTTTACAAAAAAAAGCGTCAAGGTTAAGAATCTTCAGTCATGGTTAACATACACATTAGCCCTGGAGATCAAACACCTGAAATCTTTCTACCACCATTACTTTTTGAGTAAATGGATACTGACGGATGAGCCTGGAGCAAACCAACGTCTTGAAGACCTTTGATTGGGGTGTTTGACAATGGGAAACCTGCAAAGCATCCAAGGTTGGCATATCTTTTTGTAGTGAAACCCGTGGTTTTGGGATTTAAGAAACACCTATTAACTTACCCCCCTGGCAAACTAACCTGAAACCACCCAAAATATTACAGTAAGATTCGGGTTCCAAGTAACACTGCGGCAGTTGGGGGTAATTTGAATCTCCATCAACCTCCAGTTGGGGCTTAAGGCTTAGTTTTTGTCACCAACAATGGCCATTGTTGGGGGTATCATTGCCGGTGAAAAAAATGTGGTTTCTTGAAAGAATAAAAATCACGATTAGATTCCAATGAAAAAACATGTTCAACTGGCCAGTGCGGAAAAAACATTGCCTTCAGTGAAAATTCACCTGCTGCACAAAGCATCATCCTGGCCTTCCGCTGGTTTTGATTATAAAATTACAAATCTTAAGTGCGATATTTTTGACGTTTTATAAAATGAATTCCTAAAAATATAAAATGGCAATTGTTAAAAAAACCTACTAAGAACCTGTTAAAGTGGCAAACAAAAATTGGACCGGTCAGACTTGGGGCCAGAGTATCCCAGAGTCATTCTATAAGCGCCCGACCAGAATAATGGCATGCCAGGACCATTTTTCGGAAATGTTTGGAATTAGCATTTTATAGACCGATCACCGGCCCCACAAAAATAAACGAAGGTGAACAATAAGGTCTTACCCGCTGTTCTTCCATCCGCACAGGACACATGTTGCTCTTGGTGTTTTTTTTTGGGTAGTTGCCTTGGAGTAATTTAGCATGGCTTTAATCCTTAAATGTGGCCACAAACAAAAGCCATGATGACTGTGATGGCTGAGGTCTTGACGAGCCGAAGGAGCATATACTTTGCCAATCTAAAATAATTCGCCAAGGATGGTTTTTTATTAACTTGGATTTGGGGAATCTTAGATTTAAAACCAAGAACCAGGAACCAAGATTTGCTCAGGAGTCTTTGGGGAATCTTGGTTCTTGCTTCTTGGTTCTGGTTCGGAAATTCCAAGATTTGTTCAGGAGTCCTGGGGGAATCTGGGTTCTTGGTTCTTGGTTTTAGCAGAGAATGCATTCTGAATGCATTCTTCCCAGAATGCTATCATTGAAGTTAAGTTCAATCAGTCTCAATAGCATACTTATTGCACTAGTAGAATATATATATATATTCATATATATAACCATTAAATCTATAGTGACGTCACGTCACGTGACACACTGTCCTCGGACATTACTAAGTTCACCATGAAGAAAACCTGTCACTGGGATCCCCCAACCATCGTCCTGCAGGTGAACATGCTGCGTTTCCACTGCCATGGATTT
>Ga0126342_10009433_pt1 | contig 17497 bp, 17 predicted proteins | sample Cyp1metagenome_FD_92528 | JGI IMG/M metagenome (GOLD analysis project Ga0126342, IMG submission 92528) | Coral microbial communities from Lord Howe Island, Old Settlement Bay, Australia - Cyphastrea 1 metagenome | ecosystem: Host-associated > Invertebrates > Cnidaria > Coral ... | reverse complement strand
TAACTTTGGACCCAAAAGGTCCAAGTAATAGTAGGTCCTCATCAAGTAATAGTAGGTCCTTTTCAGCAAAGTTAAAAGGCCAAGTTTTACGAGGTCTTTGACCTGGAGGGATAGTATATATATATATACAAAATTTATTACATATTAATATACATAGTACATATATATATACACTGTATATATATATATTTATACAGTATATATATATATATATACTGTATATATCCACATTGATCCCACATTGATCCCGTTGAATCATCATCCCGACCTGACCTTGGCAGCGCAACACCGTGGCACCAGGCAGCACGTTTTGCGTGGCGCGGCTCTTGTCCACCAGTCGTGGCGATGCCACCGTGGCAAATCAGGTCATTAAGGACATCAGGCCCTGGGCGTTGGCGCACCAGTCGTGGGCGAGAATTTCTGGTGGTCTATGCAGTTAAGGCCATGGCTATTAGTGAAATAACTGGTGATTTCTATGGGATAAGAAACATTCTATAGATGGGGTGACTTCTTAGTACTTATAACTGGCATTTCGGGCCATAACTGTGTGAACATATCATGACACGTTCCAAATGCCAACAACTGATAAACATTGATAAACAGATACCACAGTTATGATTTAAAACATCATCTTTCATCATGTTTAAATAGTTTTTTTTTGGGGGTAGTTGGAGGGTCCACGAAAAAAACGTACATAAAAAAAGCGTACCATTGTCCACTTGGATGATCTCTTGGGTGATGTCAACTAGGGCAGTACCTTGGTGAATCAAAGTATGCACCCATGACATTTCAGAGATGTTCTAACAGAACAAAAATCAGATAGAGTTTAGAGGTTGATTATAATTTGGATTTATGGTGTATATAGAAGATTATATAGATATACATATATATATATGCAGCTATGTGATATATATATATATATATGATATATATATATATGATATATATATATATGATATATCGATTGGTGAATCTAAACCAACCTCACTGCGCCATTCGAAAAAAAAAAAAACAGGCGTTGGATCGCGCACTGCCATTCCTCCGTGCAGATGATCCGCCGGACGGTGGTGTCTCGGCGGCGGGGGTGCTTGCAATATGGGTAAACAATGGGAAAACCATAGGAAAACCATAGGAAAATGGTGGTTTAATGGGATTTAATGCGATTTAATGGGATATACCCTCTGGTTATTTCACATAGCCATGTATAGATGGCCCATTTATAGACGGTTTACGAATTAAAAATGGTGATTTTCCATGGTTATGTTAAACAACCAGATGGTAATGGTGTGAAATGGTGTGATTAATGATGATTAATGATGATTAATGATGATTAATGTGGGTAAAACACAGGATTCACCATGGGATTATGGTGATTTCATAGGGAACAATGCATGGAAATCCCTCAGAAATTGGAGGTTTCTAGCTGGGAACAATGTGAGTAAAACAATGCCATAAATCATCCATGACTGGGAATGGTAAACATACCACCTATAAAAATGGTGATGACTAAAGGATGGTGCAATTTATGACATTGTTTTACCCACAAAAAAAATATAGATGTTTCAACATTTTTCAATGATGCCTTTGTTCCATCTTCATGTTTTGGAATGGAACCGTGAAAATCGAGCGTCATCCAAGGTTTCGATCGTATGAATCATCCATTCGGTCAGGTATCATCCACAAGGATTGCACTTATGGCCCTATAAAGCAGTTTTAACTGGCTCATAAAACCTCATTGAAGTGATTCTATATATATATATGTATGTATAACCTTAGTTACATGAATTACTTCATCAGTCCATTTCATCTATTTATGAAATAAGAATTTCACATTTATAAGCATTCCCTATGGATCCAAACACTGTCTGAGAAGGTACTTAACCCTCCAAATCATACCCCAAGTCACTTCCTAAGAAGGTACGACTGGATCCATAGGGAATCATACTGACATATAAGAACCACATTTATTCCCTATATAACTGGCTTATAACTAACTGTGGTTCCTATATATGTATACTGACATATATTCCCTATTTATTCCCTATATAACTACATGTCTAAGCAGTGTATAACTGGCTTAGCATGGCTTAGCCCTCGATGCTTAGCCCGCCCTTTGTTCAGGCCACCACTGTGGTGGCGCTTCCAGCGGACCTTCGCTGTTTGGATGTGGTGGTGAAAGGCGTTCCACGGACGGGTGGAAGATTCACCATGTTTATAGCTGGGTAAATCCACCATTTCGACTGGGCCATGTTCAATAGCAAACTGTTAGTTTACCAAAATGTATAGGACCTATGACCTATGGATACAATTTGTGATTAAACACCTATTGATAGCTATGGAAATACCTATAGATAAATGGATCACTACCTATAAAATACCTATGGAAAATGATGAACATCCATAACAACCAGCTATTTTGATGTGAACAGAAGGGGTACAGGATTTCGAACTGTATGTATAAATATATATATATATGATATATGATGGTCATGAGATACATAATGATGATATTTATGATGATTTACCCATTATAATATATATATATATATAATATATAATATATTATAAGGCTTTCTTAAGTCGTGGGGCATCTCAAAAAAAACATAGGTTTAAATTCAATGATATATATATATACACATAGTATGTGGTGATACATGATGATACATGATCATGATCATGAAATACATAATGATGTTTCTGAAAAAAAATATGGTATAATCTTGGAATAATTATGGTGCGTTTTTTTTGTTGGATGATCATGTTGGAACCTTCCATGATGGATTCAATACCAAATATCGACGGAAAGATGGCGATGATGAATCCGTTTCCTGTTGATGTTTTAAACCCAATGGCAAAATAACTACGTATAAATACATCCATAGTAAGCCCCATAGCAAGAGAAAAGGATAGAACAGGTTTCAATTGTTCACTATTATAGGACTTGAATTTACCAAAGCCTATCTTTCTTGGGCGTGCGAAAAAAAAAAACATGATCATCCACTAGAATTCATTGTTGTGTCCATGAGTTCCACCTATACTGAATCCAAGAAAAACCACTGAAACAAAAAAACACACATACAATCAAACCCTTCTTCACAGTTATAGTTATTGCCCTCAACAGTTATATACAACTGGCTAAGTTCACCTCATTCAATCGATATTGTTCACCTCAGCCTACAGTAGTTAGTATTTCATCCCATGACCGCAACTGTGATTCTCATAAATCAGCAGAATCCGAAAAAAATCACCCACGAATTCTGTTTCGTCACCATTTTCCCATGGTTTTGCCCAGGGTTTTCCCAGCGACTCCAGGTTTGGGCTCCAGCTCAGCGGGCCTACAGTACCACTGGGGCACCACCTCCCTGCTGGCCAAGTGGTTCCAACAGCTCCATGGCGAAGATGTGTTGATTTCTGGGGGAAAATCATGGGAAAACTGAGCGGATTCATCAGCAAAAAGGATGATACAATGATCTATAAATCTGGGTAAATTTGATCACGACCTCACTGTTCTCCCTCACCCTGGAATCATGGTTTATTTCAGGGAAATCATCCCCAAATGGCCGCAAGATTCAGGTTAGTGAAATATTATAATTTACCCAGATAAATATCTATAAATGAGGATATGATGGGTCATGGGGATACAATTAGCGATATAGCTAAGCAACAAGCATATAGACTATATATTTGGGCATATAGTAGGAATAGGGGGTATACCATGGTATACTCATAACATTGCCAAGAAACAACAGAAAACTGATGCCTGGTGCCACATTTGGGGGTACCCTATTTTCAGACAAACAGATATGGTAGGGACAATTAGGATTAGGTACTAATATGTCAAACCCTACTGGACAATCCTAATATCGGGACAATCCAGTAGGGTTTGACATATTTATGTGATAATATGGTATTAGGTACCCCAATATAGTGCTTCCAGTAGGGTTTGACATCAGGATTCTCCAAGCGTGGTGCTGGTCTTGTTGGTTCATGATTCCTTGCAGATTCCGATCACGGGACCATTCATTCTTAAGCACCCAGCATCTGTGGAATGTTTATCCCTTCTTTGGTCGTTTTTCAGATTTGTGTACAATGGAATTGTCTGAAAATACGGTACCCCTCAATCCATTAGGTCAATCATCATTGTCCCTCTTACATGGCTATGATTGGGGGGCTACACCACATTTTCACTCAAAACCAGACACACACACATATATATAATATACACATACGTATACGTATTGCCATCCTGAAGTTGAAGTAGATAGAACATGAACATTTTGTCAGATCAGCATTAAAGTGCGGGTATCTCTGTTTTTTTTCCTATTCCATCTACCTCAGGAGAATTAGGTGTCACCCCTGCATCGATGCAGCCGCTCTCAGGATCACTTCAGACGTGGCAAACCTGCACTCCACGCTCCGCATTTCGTGGCTGGGCCATCTGTGTACCATTCCAGGACTTGAGATCTGGGGTGAATGTGGGTTTCTCCCACAATAGAGGGAGACCTTACTTTGATGTTGTACAGAAAAACTGTTTCCCATGAAAATTGCCATATATTGGAAGTAAATCCCTCATTTTGTTGCATAGCAATGCAAACCCCATATTCAAGTTGTTGTGTAATGCTGGGTGTGCCATTATATACTCCCGGCTCTTTGTTCTGTACCCACAGTTAACTCTCGTTTCCATGGCAGCCATGGATATGTCAGTTGCGCCACAGGAATCTGAGGATATCTGGGTTGGATGGTGGGTCTCAGCTGAGGCATTTGAGTCTTGGCCCTTGCAGCGTTTTCCTGGATCCCGGCACTAATGAGATGCAGATGGGCGATTTCTTAGGACGGTGAACTGCGGTGAATATCGGTTGGTCTGACTGTTGGAAGTGGCCACTTTTTCTGTTCTGTTCCTGTGGCGGAAGTGTTCGGGAAGGGATTTGATGGATGGTTGCGAAATCCTGCACCAGTTGATAGATGGTAAACATCCCATTATTTATAGGGTTTTAACCATCCCAGGTGGTGCAAGATTTCTTCCATCCACAGTAGCAATCATAGGTTCAGATAGTGTATGCGTGAATCATTAGGAGTCTGAAACAACTGCCAGCAAGTATGGGGATATATATAGCCAATGGACATGGGTGAGAATTACCCACCTGGACTGTTTATAACAGTTAGTTGTTGTAGGATGACAACCCGACATCAACGGACATAGAGGGGATAAAAGCGATCAGAACCGGAATATTCATTGTTATACAAGCATGATTGTTAACCAGCTACAAGCATGATGATGATGATCCTCCAAGTATCCAACTTTGACACCAGGCCAAAATGAGAAACCCGACAAATGTATAGAAATATGACAACTGTGCATGGTTCTTAAGCAAACACGAGCTCCCGTGTGACTGTGTGTGTGTTCTGGAGGTCAGACATGCAATTTTCACTTCAAAAACCAAACTTAAGAACAACAATTTCACACAAAATTTCTCTAAGAAATTACATAAATAATGCATAAATTACCTGTGCAAAATCGTGCAAACGCCGTGAAACGGTTCTCGACTCCTTCATTGACTTCTTCATTGACTTCAGTTCTCGTTTCTGTGGTTAAGTGAGTTCCATGTTGCCTAAATCTGAGGTTAACAGAACTGTTGGCTACCTATGCTACTGATTGTTTGGGGATCGTACAGTTTTTTGGCCATGGCTATTAGTGAAATAACTGGTGATTTCAATGGGATAAGAAACATTCTATGAATGGGGTGACTTGTTAGTACTTATAACTGGTATTTCGGGCCATAACTGTGAATGTTTGTTTGAGACTAACAACTACAAGTTTAACTTGTAGGGAATCACAACAGCACCAGGTTCCCCAAGCTGTTTGACCCGTTTTATCTTTCTTGGTAGCGCCGATGACGTGACTTCTGCGCAGGAAAGGTGCAATTCCAGCGAAATGCTCAGTCTCTCAGATTGCAGTTTTTTGTTCACCCCTACTTGGGAGATAACCTCGATACAATATATATATATATACACACACCTTTATACACATATGTTTATATACATAAGTATGGTATACCCTGGTTATGTATCCCCCAAGTACAAAGTGCTGCGCTTCAGTTGTGTTTGTTGGTGTATTCACCATGACGCGTAGTTCAAAATCACCATGACGCGGACTCTCTATGGTGGACAGTTCACATTTGCTTCATTGTTGGGCTATGGTGAAGGGGAAAAAGTCACGAACTTGAAACCAGGTGGCACGACCGGGCACGATCGTGTACCCTGGAGAATCCATTCAAGGTAGATGTTCTCGGCGGCGGCGAAAAAGATTACCAGAGATCACACCCAAAATGTGGTTCTTCTTTGAATCCTATAGCCTATAGCAATCACATAGACCATTGTGCGCACATTCTTTGGAATGACTCAAATATTCCAGCCTTGCATCGTGTTTGTTCCAGAGCTCGAGCTCAATGTTCAGCCCCATCAAAAACGATGGACTACTTCTAGATATACCCTGGTTGGGTAGTTTAATCACTTACAGTCACTTGTTTGCTGCAGATGTGGGAATACCAACCAAACATTTGGATAACTTATATACATTGGACGGATGGTGAATGTAGGGCTCACTTTCCCAATTCGACCTTTTTTTATCCTTATTTCTGAGATAGCAAGGCCATAGTGCGATAGCTACCCCTACATTGATATGGATAAAGCATGTTAAAACTAAGTACATATCCTCTTACTGAAAGAACTAAACAATTAGATTTATCCCCAATCCGGATTTGGACATGTATCCCTAAGTACTTGTGAATTATTGTCGATTTATTCATTTTTTTTTTTTGTGATCGGATCATTGATTTGCACAACCACCTTCAAGGGAACATCATTTGATGATACAATGAGGTTATGTCATCGGATATGATTGATTTGGGTAAATTTGATCACGACCTCACTGTTCTCCCGAACCCTGGAATCATGCTTTATTTCAGGGAAATCATCCCCAAATGGCCGCAAGATTCAGGTTAGTGAAATATTATGGCCTTTGCCCAAACACATAACGACATATTGCTATAGATATTTTTTGGATATAGTTTATTTCATTGGATATTTCTGCAAGATTTGGGTTTGTTTAAAATCGATGAAAAACCAATCAAAGAGCCAGTGAAAAATAGGAAATTGATGACAACGCCTAATTGATTTAGCGGGTTCCCGTTTTTCAGGTACATCTGCGGATGTTTTTTTCAACAATTGTTGGTGAAAAAAACAATCATGACATTCTGCAGCCCTTAAAGGATGAAATTGTTTGTCTCTGAAACTCTACAGCTGTTCTGGAGACATCGTCTATATATGTCTATATCCTCACGAGAAAATAGTTATTGGATTATTGGCTATGTATACTGTAGGTCATGCAGGCTGCTAGCAGTTTAGTGGGGGAAGATGCCAATATCTGTTTTTTTGCAGATGCAGCTACCAATCTCGAGCAAAAAGTGGGAGTAAAATTCCTTCTTATTTCTGGATTAGCCAAAAGGCATGGGGATTAATGAGGAGATGAAATTGGATGCAATGAATGATTGATGCCTGGATGATTGTTATGTACGCCGTATGTGCCATCCTAGCACCAGGAGATAAAAAGCAAAAAAAAACAAAAAAAAACTTTTATATGGAACATCCACCATGTCTAGATCATGTTTCTTGAAAACACATTGATAGTAGTAATAATAATAATGATAATAGTAATAATATCTATAAATATATACAAATTTTCATAATATGTGTTTGATGTTTATATATGTTGTTGTTTACCTCGTTTTTTTTTCTCCCATTTTTCAGGGATGATTTCAAGAAAGATCCGCATTTCAGGAGTGGTTTCAGCACCAAAGATGACGAATGGGCCATGTGGTAACTTGTGCTTCACTGCTTGCGGCCTTGTGGCGAGGCTTCTGGACGCCTTTGTGAGGGTTTTTCAAGCAACAAAAACCACTAGCGTAACTGGATGTACCCTCTGGTAATTTAACGTAGCTATTGAAAATGGCAATTTATAGTGGATTTTCCCATTAAACATATTAAACATGGTGATGTTCCATGGTTATGTTAGTTTACCAGGGGGTAACTAGCATTCCGAGTTTTTCGAGGTGGAAAATACAGTTAACTACTGTAAGCCTTATAGAAGAAAGTAATATCATGTAATATCACTATAGTTACAATATTTGAAACAAACTATAGAAGCCATTAGAAGCATTGCCTGGAATGGAGGCCGCCTTGCTGTGGACTTCCTGCATAGTAAACCTCCCAACAAAAAGATAGGACAGTGGTTCAAACTGGCCGCACATCTGTTTCAAGAATGGTCCTTTTATAACATGTTTTTCAGCAGCGGGCCGATACATTGGTGCGCTGCGCAACTACCACGAACAACCTTCCTTCTATTACCCATAGGATCCATGTATGCTATATATAGTTACATTTCCCATCAATATACCCCCAATGTTAGCATATATACCATACATGGATCCTATGGGTTATATGCTGCCTAACCGGAGGCCAGGTCTTTCGACCTGCGCCCTGCCGCTAGCATGACCCGAAAATGCCCGAAATAAAAATCTAGTCCAGGTTTGAGGTCGGGCGTGTCAACGGATGCCCCTTTTATGTGGGAACCGTTCTGATTCACCAATACCAATACCAATCAGAATAGTTTACTAGGATTTTACTAAATTCTATCTGAAATTCTCCATCTGAATCTTTTTTGGAGGTGGTTTTCAAAGGTTGAAATTCTCCATCAATCCATTGGTGGAAAATCCCGAACTCTTCAAGAAGGATGGTCCTTGTCTACGTAAGGTGAGATCGTTGATTCTGCTTGTTGCCTTATTGTTTTGCGAAAATGGTGGCAGAGCCACAACCTTTTTTGTAAGAACATATGTTGATGGTAAACAAACCATGGTCGTGCAATGGGAAGTAGAAGGTTCTACTAACAATACGTATTTATCTGCAACTAACCATATTTTGATAAACCAAGTCGCCATTCAACTCGCCATGTGCGGCAAAAGCGGGTTTTGGCTTCGCACTTCTCGCTTCGCGAGGTATCCTGCAGAAGTTCAGAAGAGGATCGCTCAGGAAGGAAATCTCGTGCCAGGCAGCAGCAAGAAGCGTGAAGATGCAGAGATTATGGATCCTCGGCGAATTTCTTACAGCAAACGCTGTGGATTTGACACGGGGCACTGAGTTTGCTGGGGGTAAAGGTAAACTTGGACCGGCGAAGGCCATAGTTTGCCATAGATGTTGCTATTTGTCCTACCCCGTTGTGGAGTTCTTGCTATGTTTGAAGGGAATGTGTGATCATCCAGGTAGAGGGCATGATGATGATCATCATAATCATCATGTGTATGATAATCTACTATCAGAAATTCATCAGGCATGACCAACTGTTGGTTATGATATGTTATGATCTTCATGAGTTATCACTCGTATGGATCATGATGATCCCTACCATGGAGTGTTCAGAGTTGGCACCGGCACAGGGATCATCAAGGGGAATCATGGGTGGAATGGTTTACGTTGTGTATACGTATGTACTGTAGATAGAGAGAGAGACAGAGTCCCATGTATACAGAATAAATATAAAACTATATATAAATAGCATATATAGATATACAATGATATACATGCATATATGTATTTGAAAGAAACACATACATGTCGAATCATGTCGATATATGCATACCTTCCCATTATTGCTTTACCGCCATCGATTTCCCGCAGCATGGCGCGGATCGCACAGGATGAGTATGCTGTAGATGCCTGGCAGCTTGGAGTCCTTGCCTTCTTTCTACTCACAGGCTGGAGGGCTGTCAATGGGGAAACCGCGGAAACCGGTGGCATGAAAATCATCATGTTCCCATGGTTTCAATGGGGTTATTTCAGTTAGTTTTGGATTTTTTCATTGGGGTTAGTGGCTATGGTGTTTTCAATGGGGTTACTATGGTTACTTATATTATATATATAATTATATATATATATATATATATTTATACATATACATATGTCTAGTAGGTCAGATAGTTATAAGCAACTTGATATGATATTTTGGCTGCTGAGAAGAAACGAGGTGATCATTCTTCTCGAAATCGGTCGTCCCATAGAGAAGTTCTTTGCGATTCCGGACGACCCTCCAAGTCGCCTGTGGTAATCAAAGATGACAATTGAAACCAAGGGGGGATGATTTTCCCATATTTTCCCTGAAAATATGGGAAAATATATGGAAAGTTCCTGTCGGAATTCATTTACTTGGATTATTTTCCCATATATTTTCATTTATTTTCCCTTTTGCTTCGATGTTTTCATGACGATTTGCATCGTGATATCCCCATGATATCCCCGACTTCGTTGGTTTCCCCACGTGCACCTCGCAGGTGAACATCCCTTTGGTGCCAGCAATCAGCCCACGGTGGTCTGTGGCAACATCACCACTCATCGGGTCGCCCATTGGAATCAGTTGGAAGACTTCCCGCTCTGGGTTCCTTAGTTTAACAGGCAGTTCGGTAGGATATCCTGCGAAATCTGGGGGATGCATGGGATTTTGAGGTTTATTTCTGAATGGGGGATTGTGTAAGCAACAAGCAACAACTATACCAATATCATATTTCTTTAACAAGCTGTAATGAATGATGATCTGAAAAATCGGCGCATATTTTTTCACCAAATCTCCCAAAACAAATCTCGTGGCATCCGACAAAGTGCGAAGTAGATCATGTTCGGATTTTAAGGTACCCTCTGGTAATTTAACATAGCTATTGAAAATGGCTATTTATAGTGGATTTTCCCATTAAAAATGGTGTTTTTCCATAGCTATGTTTGTTTACCAGAGGGTATCACAGGTTTGTTCTATTCCCCATTTGCCAGGTGCTTCTACACACACCCAGACCCACCCAAACCCGGACTCACACGCCAGTGTCGACAGATAGCATGTCATCACCAGCTTTTGGGGGCATCCACTTGTATAATCTACTTAGATCACCATGAGTCCATATTAAATGACAATAACTAATTATCAACCATACATCGTTTCCAAATTGTAAATAGTCCAAACCCCCTATATCCCCCACATGCCTATAATTGCCTATATATGTTTAAGATTTCATGGTCACATCCCATTTAGATCCCATCAAAGCTCAAACAACCAGACTCCTCAACCAACTTATATCATCTTCCCCATACTTTGAAGATGTTTGAGGGTTCAAATCCCTATTAAATACTGTATTATTAATTTGACAATAATCAAACATCCTATTAAATCCCATTAAACCCCTATTAAATCCCAATAAATCCCTATTAAATCCCATTCAACACCTATTAAATCTCACTAAACCCCTATCAAATCCCATTAAACCCATATTAAATCCGATCAACCCCCTACTAAATCCCATTAAACCCCTACTAAATCCCATTAAACCCCTATTAAATCCCATTAAACACCTATTAAATCCCATTAAACCGCTATTTAATCCCATTAAATCCATATTAAATCCCATTCAACACCTATTAAATCTCACTAAACCCCTATTAAATCCGATTAAACCCCTATTAAATCCCCTTAAACCCCTTCTAAATTCCATTAAACACCTTTTAAATCCCATTAAACACCTATTAAATCCCATCAAACCCCGATTAAATCCCATTAAACCCCTATGAAATCCAATCAAACCCCTATTACATCCCATCAAACCCCTATTACATCCCATTAAACCTCTATTAAATCCCATCAAACCCTTGTTTAATCAAATTAAACACCTATTAAATTCCATCAAACCCCTATTACATCCCATTAAACCCACTAAATCCCATTAAACCCCTCTTAAATCCCATTAAACCGCTATTAAATCCCATCAAGCCCCTATTAAATCCCATCAAACAGCTATTAAATCCCATTAAACCCCTATTAAATCTCATTAAACCCCTATTAAATCCTATCAAACCCCTATTAAATCCCATTAAACCCAAATTAAATCCCATCAAACCCCTATTAAATCCCATTAAACCCATATTGAATCCCATTAAATCCCTATTAAATCAACCAACAGGGTTTATGAACAGTAGGACACCCCTGCTGCGCATTGAGAGCGCCCCAGGCGGACCTCATCGGTCGACTGCTGAGCCACGATCCTGCGGACCGTCTGAAAGTCTCTGAGGCGGAGCGCGACGTGCAGTTGATGCGTTATTACCCATATGCTCCATGTATGGTACAATGTGGTACTCCCAGTTATAAGTTAGTTTATAACCCCCATCAACTAGTTCGATATATCTACCATAAGTCCTACTTATTGTAGTTATAAACCAACTTAGCTATCTATGGGGCACCACTATGTATATTTACCTACAAAACTGGGTGATTTTTAGGGCAAATGTTGGTAAATATTCCAGCGCCATGGAGCATATGGCTTATATATACAGTTATGGATTGAAATACCAGTTATAACTGGTGATTTCTATGCTTATAAAATCTGATAAATGTGGTTATGAATCCATAAATGATGTTATTTCACTGACTTAGAACTGGACAAGGGTCATAACTGTAGGGAGCTTATACTACCTAATCTATTGTGGATGATCATGGATGACCGTAAAAAAACAAAAGAAATCAGGGGCTTTCTATCACCCAACAAGTCAAGAACTTCAAGAATTGGAACAAGCTGGAGTTTGTTTGATGATTTGGCTCCTTTTCCCTTTATTCAAGGAACTCCATCAGGAAAGTGGAAGCCTTTTTTGGGAAGATGTTTTGCATGTTTTTGGAAGCCCTGGATCGCAAATCCCCAAACTGCTTACTGGTGCTAAACGCAGAAAATGGGGGAATGGGATGATTGTGAACAGTAGTTACGGATCCCTCTCCCATTACGTTTAGCATCAGTAAGACTATCCACCTGTTTAGTGGTCTCTTTTCATGGCAATGACGACACTGGAGGGTCATCCAATCGTTTCTGCCAAGTGTTTGTTGCTCAGCTGGAGAAACAACTTTTCCTCTGCGGAGCGCGCATAGCATTGATCTCGCGCCATGGCCCTCGCCAGCGACCCTGCAGCGCTCTATGCGACGGCCATCTTTCAGCAGCCAGGTGCTATCTCCAGTGATGGATCAGGAGAAAGACAAAGATAGATTTACAGGTATCAACCCGAAACAGGTGTCTAAGTCAGCGATTTCATCCCCACTGATGGAATATTCTAACTCCATAAAAATAGCATTCCTACACTGTAGCCATGGTATTGCGGGCTTTAACTGTAACCATCCAAGTCAGGATCTGACCATCATAAGTGGATGTACAGCATCAAACTAATAGGGATTTACCTTCTAGTAATTTGTTACATAGCTATTGAACATGGCCATAGAAATAGTGGATTTACCCATTGAAAATGGTGATTTTCCATTGTTTTTTGTATGTTTACCAGAGGGTATCATGATTTATCTCTACTTTTGGTTGGTTGAAACCTATTAAAGCCCATAAAACATCCCAGGAAATCCCACTTCCACTAGATTCCATTCAATTCCATTCAATTCCAATAGCATCACCATGAAATCCCATTCAATTTCATTGAATCCCATGAAATCCCATGAAATCCAATGAAATCTCGTGAAAATCCCATGAGTTTTTAAATTTTGGCTGGTCCCATGAAAAACATCCCTGAAATCCAATTTTTCGCTGCGCCCCAGGTGAAGTGTCACCCCATGTCGACGGTGTCTCCGCCTACAGCGCCACGTTGCATCGCACGCAGGGCTCGCGGAAACTGGGCTTGGTGGTGGCCGAGCCGAAACCGCCAATGAGACCCTTGGTTCTATCCCAAATCACCAAGACTCACCATTATTATGGTTATTTAACCAATAAATGTAAATAACCAATATGTGGAAATATATCGGTTATTTTAACCAATATAATGATATATATATATTATAGTAATGGGAATCTATTGGAGTAATCCCATGACCCTAATCTTAAACACCCCAATTGCATGGTCCCAATGGAATGTGGAAATTCCTTAGTAAACCATGGTTTCGTTTAGGGGGTGTTTTTCACATTTGGGGGAAAGGATTAGCTAGTATCACCCATTGTCAACCACTCTTCACCATTATTCACATGTGTTTCATATCAGCTATAGATCTTCAAGATATTCCAGACAATATCCCCACTCTATTCTAGTATTCTCCCATTCTTATCCTATGTTTCATAGCCCGTTCCATACCGCATTTCGGTTGCTACAGGAAACCTCCTGATCCTTCAAACCCTGAGCTCCGACGCGGTGATAACCCTGAATTCAGAGCAAAGGATCGAGGTGAGGACATGGCTCAACTGGCTCAATGTTTGGCTGTTTTAAGGGGTGTGCAAAGACAGACCTGGATACATTTGATAGCTGTTATGCTTATATATATATATATATGTTGTTTATAGACATGTCGATAGATTTTGATAAACCTAAACAAGGGTCTTCTATGTTTTTGCTGCGGGTTTTTATAGACATTTGATATTTTTTGATAGGCTCTTATGCCAACAATGATGCGGTTTTAATATGTTTCCGACTGGGACTTCACGAATCTTCACGACTCACTGAATCAACTTCTCAGGCTCAAAGATGCCTCTCGTTCACTGGCTTAGAGAATTGGGGGTGTAGGTGATGGATTTTGGTTGGCTAAGTTTGTGCACATATATAACTCCAATTTCACTATGTTTTATGGTAGATATATTGACATACTACTTACTATATGGTTTATAAACTAAGTTATAACTAGGGGGCACCACCTTGTAGGGCTTTATACTACCTGGTCTATTGGGGTTTGATCCGGGATACCTATCAACCAACTAGTGCAAAGAAAAACCTCCTTGCAATCAACACCACCAGAAGCCACAAAATTGTGCCTCTACAACGTCCCTTCCTGTTATGGATATATTTATATTTGACATTAGTTAACATCAACTTAGCTATCATAACTCAGCTCCAAATCCCATTAAATCCCCATGTTTGTTGGTTAAGTCACCATGAATCTCCTAAGAAATCCTATAATTTGTGTGTTGATTAAATGGCCCCATAATTGTCTTGGGACTACTTCGCCATCTTCCCTTCCACGAGTGGAAACCAGGCGGGCCATGCACTGATGGCGGTGAACGGGAAGACCGATCCCTATGAGACGCTTGGCGCTTGGAAGACTTGCCGTGAAAACACCTCGGGGAGAATCTGGTAAAAGACCTCTGCATGGTCCATCAGATGTGGCTTTTTAAAAAGGATTGTGATAGATAAGATATATGCGTATGGATCAATACCTATTAATACCATTTTTAGGGGATGAACATCCATTTACCAGCTATTTTGATGTTCGCCAGGGGTACAAGGTTTTGACACACTGCCATATATATATATATAAGATTAGGATGCTTGAGATCTTTGGGATTTGAATTACTGCATATTTAGCAACATGAGATTCCAACTGAAGAAGATGGCGAAATGACATCGCCGGAAGGTTCTTTGCACCCAAAGTTTCGTTTCGACAAATTTGAGCCATTTGTCTTGAGTCTTGGTTATATATTTATGTATATGTATTCCTACAAGGTGGTGCCCCCGGTTGGAATCCCTAACTTGCTTTATCACATAGCCTATCTAGTTTTTGTTTATATCGAACTGGTAGGGAATTATGTTTTTCAAACACCATCATCATCAATCATCACTTGGTTATACCAGTAAGCCTTATAGTTATAGTTTCTACAGTTATACTTTTATACTCATTTGGGGATGTATTAAAACCTATGAGTTACCATATGTTGTGGAATAAGCACCCACAAACCACCATTTTTCAAAACTTTGTTCGCTCTTGGCCTGGAAGTCATGAACAGCTGCCCCTTTTGAACCAATTATAGCTGGGGAGGAAAGACTAGAAAATCCCATTATCCCTCCCCAGCAATAACTGGTCTGAAAATGGGAGCATGGGATTTTCTGGTCACCAATGGAAAATGATGGTGATTTTTCTGTAGATGGTGCTTTTTTTTGTAAACTAACAGTTTGCAGTGGAACATCACCATCTTTAAGTTCGGTAAATTAACGAAATATCTATGGGCCATGTTCAATAACAAAGGGTAGATATGAATCTCACCGTCACTCCAGGAGACTCATCCTAGGGGCTGTTCTTTTCGGGCCATACGTGTAAATCTACAATACGAGAATACGTCCTGGAAACATATGAACAAAACTGCTTGGTGCTTTGGGACATGTGTTTTCCATATATTGGAAAAATATTCATAATCCCAACTGACGAACTCATATTTTTCAGAGGGGTAGGTCAACCACCAACCAGTATTATATATATATATATCATTATATATATATATCATTTCCATCAACATAACTATGGAAAATCACCACTGTTAATGGGAAAATCACAATTTTTAATGGTATACCACCCAGAACAGTGTGGGGGATGGGTATACTCAACAGCTTCTTTGGTACCAGAAGAATGTCACGGTTTTTTCTTCACCAGTTTACACGAGATTTCCATCCGGAAATAAATTCAAACAGACTTATCCAAGATTGGGAACATGTTATCAGGGAATGTGAATCTTAAAAACAAAAAATGCAAACAAACATTAGTGCTACAGGTTTGTTTGGTGGCATCATTCCTTTTTTTCAAAAACATGCGATGTTGATGTTGGCAAAATGACAGTTTAGTTTTCAACAATATTGATTTACAACATATTCCGATCATATTCCACGATTTTGCTGCAAGGGAAGCACCAAACCACCAAACTCAGGATGATTGAGGAACTTGAGCATGCACAGACGCTGAGTTTGTTCCTGAAGAACAAGATGACACGGCTGCAGCAGAAGCATTTTGAGGCTCAAACGCGACTCCATCGATCAATGCAGCGAGACCAGCAGAGCATGGCGCCCCCAAGATAGCTAAGTTGGTTTACCAACTTATAACTGTGGGGCCCCATCCTGCATGGTGCTGAATATTTTGCGTCTCGGTAGAGCAAGGCCACTTGGCAACAGAGCCACCAGGACTCAAAGAGCTTGCGGTGGCAACTTGTCAATGGCATTGACCATGGTGGGCGATCATGATGTTTTCGTGATCTCCTTTACTCAAATACTTTTTTTTACCATAGCCATGCGACACAGCTGGATGAATAAAGGCTGGAGAACTTCTCCTTGCGCCGGCCCATCTGGACATCTGGATTGTCCATCAGATGTTGTATGGGGTACACTGGTGGCCCTTAACAGTCGTCAGTGGAATTATAACTGCTGTAACTAAGCTTATATATATCACTTAAATTTAAATAATTTTAAATAATCCCTTCCTCCTAATACTAAACCCCCCCCCCTAATACAAAACACGGCAGGTAGTTTTTAGTATTAGGGTGGTATTTATTATTAGGGAACCAAAATATTGCCAAAAATGGCAGTTCGAAGCTTACCTACCCCTAATACTAAATTAAAACCCTTAATACTAAAAACTATTTTTTCCGATCTCAAAATCAATTAAATTTCCTTATATAGCGCAATT
>Ga0126342_10009432_pt1 | contig 17497 bp, 12 predicted proteins | sample Cyp1metagenome_FD_92528 | JGI IMG/M metagenome (GOLD analysis project Ga0126342, IMG submission 92528) | Coral microbial communities from Lord Howe Island, Old Settlement Bay, Australia - Cyphastrea 1 metagenome | ecosystem: Host-associated > Invertebrates > Cnidaria > Coral ... | reverse complement strand
TAGATAGGTAGCTAGATAGATAGATAGACAGGTAGACAGCTAGACAGATAGACAGATGAAAGAGAGAGAGAGAGAGATAGATAGATAGATAGGTAGATAGATAGATCGATAGATAGTCAGATAGATAGATAGGTAGATAGATAGATAGGTGGATAGACAGATAGATAAGATTATATAGATTAGGTTATATGGATTAGGTTATATAGATTAGATTAGATTAGATTACATTACATTAGATTAGATTAGATAAGATAAGATTAGATAAGATTAGATAAGATTAGATAGATAGATAGATCGATAGATCGATATAGATAGATAGATAAATAGATAGGTAGATAGATGGATACACAGATAGATAGATAGATAGATAGAAATATAGATAGATAGAAAGAAACATAGATAGATAGATAGGTAATTAGATGAAAGACAGAGAGAGAGATAGCTCGATAGATAGATAGATACATAGAAGATAGGTTGGTAGGTGGGTAGATAGTCAGAGAAAGAGAGAGAAAGAGAGGAGACCTCAAGCACCTTTCGGTCCATCAGTGGATTCGCTCTGCCATCCGTGATTCACAACAAGCAATCTCTCCTATAGGTTTCCTATTTTTGAAACTTCCGCCACCTCCTTTTGCGGTACTACTGGTAGTTATACAAGGTACGGTAACTACATTTAAATATACGGACTTTTAAATATACGAACTGGTATTTTAGACTACCTCTTCCTTGGCCCGCCCGGCCATTTAAACATACGGAATCCAATTCATTTAAACATGCGGTAGCTACATTTAAATATACGAACTGGTATTTCATACTATATACCTCCGGGGCCTCGCGGTCTGGCCCGCCCTCCACATATTATTTAAATGTCGTTGCCGTATCTGGTTGGTTGTGCAATAACCATCTTGAAAAAATATGAAAGTCAATGGGAAGGATTATCCATGATTATCCCATATATGAAAGGAAAAAAAACCATTATTATCCATGATTATCCCATGATTATCCCATATATGAAATGGAACATAAAACATGTTTGAAACCACCAACCAAATATAGTGTATCTGTACAAGATTACTTGGTGTCCAAACGGCCCATCCAGAATCCTCTGGATTCAACTGGACTCTGGTCATGGCATAAGCGTTTCATGGTTTTCAGCCAGCTTCGCCGTAGAAATGCTTCAGATTAATATACTTGGTGGATGAAAAACTCACCAAGTAGGTTAGTTCACCCAATTTTTTTAAGTGGATGAAGCCCACTTATCCCACTAACCAGGGATATAACTTACTTACTAAGTGGGATGACAATATATATATATATGTATATATAGGAATTCTGAACTCGAAATACCCCTCAAATTGGCACTTTTATATGTTCAATGGAGGACATTCTGATATATGGTATATACTAATATACCATCACATTTATTGGTACCATCACCATTTTTCACACCAATAATATTTTTTTTGGGTCACCTGGGGGAGTGGCTGAATATCATTGAATATCGATAGGATGGGTTTTCGGTTGATGGTACAGTGCACCATCTAAAGAAATGTAACAACACGTCATACAATGTATATATTAAAGCAGATATATCAGATATAGAAGATAGAAACAGTGAACAGAGAATGGGTAAACAGGGGTAAATCATGTTCAAACACCAATGACGAACCCTTTTCAAACGCCCAAAGAGATCAACTTCCACGGCACTAGGCGGAGCCGGTGGCATGTACTGCGGCTGGTACTGTGGCTGATAGCCTTGGCCAAGGAAGAACTGGGTGATAGCCCTGGGGAAGACCCGGATCTCGAGGTCTCCCAAGCACAGTGAGGATGCAACGGGCGCACATGTTCACAGCTGGGACATAAATTGTGACGCATACCATCTAATTGGTGGTTTCAACCCCCCTGAAAAAAAAGTCAGTTGGGATGACTATTCCCAATATATGGAAAAATAAAATTCATGTTCCAAACCATCAACCAGCCATTGTACACCTCAACTGGCACCCCGTGCACTTACCAACCTTCCCTACCCAGATGAACCGCCAGAGTCGGACCAATGTCCCTGTCCCCCAATGTTTCTGGATACATACTGCATCACAAACATGGCAAACACCTCCAAATCCACTGGTAAATCTGCGTTAAACTACCTGGAACTGGTTGGTGGTTTCACCCCGCTTGAAACATATTTAGGAGTTCTTGAGGAGACTATCCCATTTATCTGCTTCATCATTAAGTTTTGTATCCATACATATCCATACACTGCTTGGTGGTTTCAACCCTCTGAAAAATATGAAAGTCAGTTGGGATGATTATTCCCAATATATGGAAAAAATGTTCCAAACCACCAACCAGATCCATATCCATATAATTTTCCCCACACTATGCCCTTTTTAGACGGTCAACTCTCATAACTCGTCACCACCTCCACATCCACATCGCACATCCGAGCCGCTGGTGGGCGGCAGGTTCGGCGCGTTCGGAGGTTGGCTGGGCTGGCTGGGAGGCACCAAACAGTAGGGGGACCACGGATACATCCTTGGCAGGGCATCACCGCATCACCTGAAGTCCGTAATGACTTGTGGAATACCAAGCGTTTTGACGCAAAGTTATCCAGAATTAAGCCTGGGGTCAGTTCTGAGGGGATTTTCTGACATCTATATACTGATAAACGACCACTTGTTTGGGGTTTTGTCCAAAAAGGAGCAAGTCTACTTGGAAGATCCAATTTTGTCCAAGTAATTCGGAAGTGGGGTGATATCACTTCCAACTGGCTTGCTCCCAACACCCCATAATAACCAGATATGTTTGGACGGAAACTCGGTAGATTGGGGGTTTCATAAGGAGCTAAAATGACTATCGTTTCCCCACGTGACGTGGTCTACTGTGGCCTACGGTTCTGATGATCCAAGCGCCGCAAGCCAACACGGCCAGGCCACTTGTTACAGCCAGTGAGGCAGCGAGAAATGTGAGTCTTGTGGGGAGCTACAGGATTCAACGATTGTAAATCTAGCAGAATGGTTTTTTTGGTGCAGATCCAACAGCAAAATGATCAAAAAACTGCAAGCATATGAAATTCAATGAATTTGAATTATAACTATAACCCGACAAAATTGGTCGATCTAGGTACTTAAATTAATGGTACTACCATTTTTTATGGACCCAGAATGGCACAGATTATAGATCCATAGTGATTCATTAGGGGGCCCATCACACTGGAGCTTGCGATGACTCGATAATGATATGAATGTCATTGAGACAGCATGGTAAAATCATTGACGCTCAAATTGGCTCGTTCACACATGTGGTGGCTTCTTTTTATACCCCATCATCATCATTATTTATACATAGCCCTCCAACACAAACTATAGCCAGCATATGTGCTAGGATCAAACCACGTTATATGGCTTGTGGTCATCTATCCCTATCTTGGAAATCCTTGTATTGGCCATTACAAATCCCTATGAACATGGATTGATGACCATACCCAAATATGACTAATTGGTGGTATAATCCATTCATGTTCCAAACCACCAGCCAGATGAATATATCATCCAGCTGATCTGGCACATCATTTGGCGATTCTTGGATTCCTCCACGAGAAATACTCGGACCCTCGGAACCAATCATAGAAAAGCCAGTGCCATCCTCGTGCACATGATCCAACATTGAAAAAAGGTCTTGGAAGCAGATCTTGGTCATTTTAGCTATTATGACTCATATGCTTTTGGAAGAACCAACGAATTGTAGGATGTTCTCTTCACATTTCTTCATTAAACAAATTCTTGATAACATGAACTAACAATTTCTAAGTGTTCTGAAAGTTCTTCATAAACATCAGACTTTCTCTGCCAAGAATCTGGCAAAATCCTGAAGGTTGACCTCACGGAGAGCCCGCCATGGAGGGTGTTTATGTCGCGGGCTTTACCGTAAGGGCCATGGACCATGGAGGTATCCATAAGTTACAGACCATTATAACATATTAAATTATATATATATACATACATTATATATACTGTATATATCCAGAACATGAGGGTCAACATGATCTCAATGTTTGAGGCTCTAATTTCAGTGGATCCAGAGTCCAAGTCTGAGAGCGTCTGAGAGCGTCTGAGGCTGAGGTGTTTTTGTAGGGAATTCACTGTATAATCTCCAGTATGCATTTGCCAACAGGCTGAGAGGCAGAGGCCCAAATCTGGCAATGGACTGTTTTTAGATGTTTCGCCCAATTTTAATGGTGGTGATGTCTTGCTAGGCTGGATCGCTTCTATCCACTGGTACGTTGAAGAAGTTGCAACTTGTAGCCCTTGCGGAAATCTGAGGACAACCAAGGGACAACACATGGGAAAATACATCACAGATTCCTGTCTACTTCCTGTTGCACCTTGGTATATTTATTGTACTTCATTGTACTTTATTGATTCTTGTACCAATCTTAAAGATTCCCTTCTCCAAAAATCATCTGTGTGAAAGAGTAATGTGGGATCAAATCATCCGTAGGGGTCCCAAGAATAACCCCCCCACCCCCCAGGCATACTCCCTCAGAAGTTACGGCTGGATCAATAAGGATACATCATATCAAGTTGGATAGTTCTATTCCAGTATGTATATATATATATATATATTCACATTTTTTTCTTCATTGTTTTCCCAGCAATATCCCATTAATATCCATCAAATGATCATCAAATATAAATATATATATATATATACCAGATATATCCAGATATTATCCTATCATGTTCCATCAAACATTCTCCCATTAATCTCAAATATTCTCATATTCTCCATTGATTTTCCTCCCAACCCTCCCGGTACCTGGGAATTGCCGTCGCGCCATGGGCTGCGACGCTTGCGGGGCTGCAGCTTGCGCGGTGCACATCGGCAACCACGGCTGGTAGAGGCACATGAAATAAGGAGCCTGCAATGTGGCACCCCCCGTTGGATAGCACGTTCATGGGGTCTTTCCAGTAACCAGCTTATAACTGGGACGACTAAAATGAGTGACCCACTTTCCAGGAAATTCTGTCAAATATAGGTATAAGATGGTATAAGCCAAAATCATCATGTAAAAGGAATATATCATCATGTAAATTCTTAGGAAAACAAAATTCCATCAACATATCTCATTCGGAATGTTGTTTTCCTATGAGCAAAATTGATGGAAGGACGTCGGATGTAGGTCGATTTAAGGATCAACCAGAAGCTTTGGGTATCCTTAGCTCGGATGAATCAACGTCGTCAGGGACATGGGTGTCAGTGACATGAGAGACTGGGAGACAACTCTTGTGGAATGAAATAATGGCTTTCCTATATAGATAGGAAAGGTCCTTGTAATTATTGTTATTAATATTACTATTTTATATGATTGTTGAATTGTGTAGTACAACTATGTACAACTCGGATTGTAGAATGCTTTGATCATCCCTGCTGCTTGACACATGTTTTGAAGCTGCGCCGAAGTCCATGGCTTTACCATGGCCAGCGTAGGGCGTTAACTACACCAAGTCCGGCACTTGTCGCTGGGGTTGTATGCGCACTGTACCCTTTCGTAATCTAAGGTGGCAATGGGCGAAAAATCCGAGAATCTGCTTCTTGTCTGCGTTAAAAAGGTTGAAAGTGGGAGAACATAGGCTTCCACTGCTATGTTGGAATACCCCCACAGTAAATACATGGAAACACAGTACATTTCAGCAGGACGACAACCAAGGCACGTGTTTGATAGTTCGTGTTCCATTATATATGTTCGATGCATTTGCTGAAACTGCAATGTTGCTTGGTGAATATCACCAGTTCTGTTGGTGAAGTCTCTGTAATGATTAGCTGTGACCCCAGGCACAAGTGGGACGTGGCATTGCGGGAGTCGCATATGCTTGCTTTGTAGCGTATGCGACATGCTCATTTACACTAAAAAACATTAAAACACTTTGAAGGAAGATTTCTATTGTGAACCGTCGGCCTTCATGGGTTCCCGTGTCCAAAATTGGACCATCAAGATCATCCCACATTCATTCAATATTCATTGGCTAAACCATATTAAACCACTATGTTTGACGATTATGTTGATGGTTAAATTCCCATGTTGGCCAGTGAATATCACCATTTTCAGACAAACCCGCAACCAAGAGCTTTTGAGACCATCAGAATCATTAGCTGATGCCGCAGCAGCTTTTCTGCAGAATTCCGAGGCGTTTCTTGACCAACTGACCCAAGGGAGTCTCATCAAGGCCATTTTCAATGCCTGCGACCAAGGGTGGAATCCTCCCAACTTCGGAAAACCATCGGTGAAACTGGGGTAAACTAACAGAAACATGGAACACCATGGGGAAAACCAAAGGAAAACCATCCGTACATCCATGGGAGGTTTTCCACATCAATCTCAGCTGGAGAGTAAATAGCCGCTAACTGTACTACATTATCCAAATTCTGGTGGCATAGTGCATAGTGGAATACTGTGCTCGATTGCAGAGCAATCTCAGATATGGGGATTGGAATGCATGCAGCAAACATCGAAGAAAATGGTCTGCCAACAGACCCACAAGTCAAGATTGATTAGATCTAGAATTAACCGTCAAACTTGGAGAGTAAACAAACTTGAGCCATACCCACATCATCCACACATTGCAAACTTCACAGAACAGCCTTGAAAATTAACATGTGAGCCCACACAAACAAGTTTTTTTTTTTTTAAGATGTTCCTTTTCAACATGACATTTGTTTGCCTGCCCATTGTCCATCTAACTTTTCACGGATGTATCCCCCATCTTTCCTCATGAATGCCCAAACAAATGTGTGTGCTAAACTTCCCGTACCTTCTGGTAATTTCACAGTTTGCTATGGAAAATCACCGAACTCAATGGGCTGGTTTGGCATACTGTTTGTTATCATCTACCTCTTGGTGTGTAAAAGCGGGAACTCCAATCATTTCATCAACCAACCAAGAGTGGGCCCTTAGGACATCTATACACCATAAGATACTTCTGATCTAGGCACAGGTGTTGAATTGTTAACACAGAATGAGATGAATTGGCCAAGTTATATTGGCTTCAACTTCCATCAATCATGGGTATCCCGGTATCCCATTCACATTTAGTGAAGCTTCCAGTCTCTTTCGGAGACTCACAGAAACAAACTCCATCCACTTCCCAGGGCGGCCAAAGCACAGATCTGATCTGCTAGTTCCAGGACCTCTTGAGCTTTCGGATCCTGCCCAATCTACGAGAAGAGTTTTAAAAAGATGAGCCGCCTCTGAGCCTCTATAGAAACTGATAAGGTCTTGGCCATTTGTTAATCCGCCACTAAGTGCGGCTTCATTACTGACATATTGTGACAATGTCAAATAATAACTAATAACGGGTGATGTTTCCAATTCCTTGTCGTTTTACCAGCCAGGGGCAATAGCTCGGACAAGCGGGACCCCCTTGATGTTCAATATTTCTATAAGCACATCAAAACATCAGCAGTGTTCAAAAACCTCTGACATCCCTTTATACTGCTTCATCGACAGGGATTCCCATCATGTTCATCATAATCTCCAATAAATCAGGTAATATATATATATAATATCCACCTATCACGAATCAAAACGGCTTTGAATCACTGCTCGACATTTGCCAAGGTCCAAATTTATGGTCAGGGTACAAACCATGTTTGATGACACCCAAACCAGGGTGAAACCGCGGATGTTGGGATTTGGGGTCGGTACTGAAAAACCAGGGTTATATTAATGCACTTATATGCACTTATAACATAGCAGTAGTGTTACTTGATCATCCCATTTGCTAACTAGTTTTCATCTCCCTTGTTCGGAAGTCCTGTAAGTGGGTCATCCCATTGATAGCTTATAACTATGCTGACCAGTACTAAGTGCATGGGATATATAATCCTCCAAGTACTTCCTGCAGGACTAGTGAACTCAATGGTGCTCGACTTCGCTGATTTTGACAGAGAAAATATCACAGATACTGTGGATGGTTGCGCAATCCTGCATCACCTTGGATGGTTGAAACCCTATAAGTTATGGGATAAAACACCTATCAACTGGTGCAGGATTTCGCAACCACCCACAGTATCACCGGCTTATTTCTGATTTATCGATAAGCAATTCTCTGTGAGCCTGATGTTCGCAAGCACCCCCAAGTTACCCTTTCATAAACTAGCATAGCTATGGACCATCGCCACTTTAGTAGGTAAAACAACTACTTCTTGGGCCATAAAAAAAACCATAGCTACCATCTGGTAAAGTCCACACTGTTTTTCACATAGCTGACAGCTGGCTATTTCCAGCCATGGCCCATAGACATGATAAACCATGGATTATTTAGCTATGAAAAAATCGATGGATTTTAGCGAAACAAATGGTGGTTTTCCATGGTTTTCCAGTGATTTAGCTATGATTTCCATGGTGGAAAACCCATGCGATGCGACTAAAATGCACCTCTCGGGCATCCAGCAGCGCGCTGCCTAAGTCCTGGGAGGTTTTTCTAGTCTCAAAAGCCCATCTAAATGATATAGAAATCAAGGGGAATTTATAGCGATTAATAATGTATTAATGGTGATTAATGGTGACTAATAGTGATTATATACATACTGGTTGGTGGTGCAATAACCATCTTGAACAATATAAAAGTCAATGGGAAGGATTATCTAATATATATTGGAAAATAAAACATGTTTGAAACCGCCAACCATATATATATATATAATTATATATATATGGTTGGCGGTTGACCTACCCCTCTGAAAAAGATATGAGTGAAAGTCAGTTGGGATGATGAAATTCCCAATATATGGAAACATAATCCATTCATGTTCCAGTCACCACGTAACCAGTTTATATGAAGAACATTGAAGAAGAACTCACTCCTGACAATCAAACGTGGCTAGCTGGGACATCCCCTACATAATGCAGCTTTTGGAGCTGGGAGAATCATGAAAGTAAATTGTTGATCGTCCATGTTGATGCATAATATTGTTCATTCCATCTTTGATAATTGGTATATTTAATTGGGGATAATAATATTCAGGTATAATTGGTATATTTTAATTGTTGATAATTGCTATATTTTACTGGAGGGTATATGTTGTTTACATACAATATTCAGGATGATAATTGGTATATTGGGGATTCTCATTGGAGATATACTGAAGTTCAACGGAAATATGGGGATGACACAAATGGGGATTGAAGCAACTCAGCTGCTCAGCTCCCAACACCCCACATACCCTCTGGTAATTTGTTACATAGCTATTGAAAATGGCCATTGAAATAGTGGATTTTCCCATTGAAAATGGTGATTTTCTATAGTTATGTAAACGTTTACCAGAGGGTACAAGGGTAAACTTGCAAAAAAAAAATGATCTACCATGATCTACCGGTCGCTAATCATAGCGACCAAGCCCACCGAATCTAATGGGCCATTTTTGGGGACATACCAACCCAACTTCTTAACCAGTTACGATCCCTCTGTTCCACCAAGTATGTTGGGAAAGTCATCTGCCTAGTTCTTGTATGACTTGGTTGGAACAAATGGGAATTTCATGGAATCTCCGTGTTCCAATAACATCCTCAACATTGAATCACCGGTCCTGCTCAATTACCTTTGCCTCTTCTCTGAACTTATTTGGACTTTGTGATATCGGGGTCCTGAAAATGAAAAGGGGAACCCCGCATTGCATCCACAGCTTTCAATCCTCATTTTCATGGCCATTTTCCCTACGTGCTGTGGGGCCCCCAAACGTGATGTTTATTGGTTTAGATTCGCCCCAGTAACTTGTTCGTTATAAGTACCATAAACCATAGTTATTGGAGTTATGTCCACCAACTTAGCTATCTTGGGGGCCTCACATTGTATGAAAAATTGCCATTACTGGGGGTCAATGGGGTCGTCCAAGACTCCAGAAGAATTGCTGCCCCCTCCCGGCTGCGCAGTCTTCCACAGGCCTTGAAAGGACTTGGTTGTGGGCTTGGTGATACATCCCCCAAATTCATAGAATTGTTGCGGGAAATCTACAGGAAGCTGATGCTTTTGCTTTTTTTCGGTCATGGTGAATCTTAGATGTCAAAGAAAGTCAGCTATTCAGCTGGTTAGTATAGTTTACCATTGATAGATTGATAGATTATACTAAAGTATCGAACCAAGGTTTACCCAGAGATTTCATGGGATTTCCCTGCAGAGTTTCCAATCAATCCAGTGATCAATCTAAAACATGGAACAACGAACAATTCTCATCCCGATGGGAGGGACGTAGATCCACTCTAGGTCCATCAACAATAACCACACATATATATATATTTATCTGGGTATAAATTATAATAATTCACCAACCTGAATTGTTGCGGCCAGTTGGGGATGACTCCCCGAATCCTAACCAGGATTCCAGTGAGGGAGAACAGTGAGGTCGTGATGAAATTTACCCAGATATATATGTACATATAGTATCAATCATGTAATTTTTGGATTTCGTCTCGTTCTTCGCCCCCCCAAAAATAGAAACAACACGATCTGCCAGGGCCAGAGATTCGGAATCTCTGGCAGAGATCAACAGTTGCTGTCTAGGTCCTCCAGGTCAAAAGCTCTCCATTTTCCAGAGATATATCATATTATAATTATAATATAATTATATAATATATAGATAGTATATATAATAATATGTATATATATATATATATCATATTTAATCTATTCAATCATATTTGATACTTTTTTCAGAACGTAAGAGATCATATTCAGATACCCAAGAAACCATGGCTGGTGAACAGTTCTCCCCGAGTTATCCGTCCATGCCATTGGTGTCAGTCCCATGTCTGTCCTTTTTTTATCACTTGCCCTCCACAAAAACTATTCAAAAACACACAACAATCATCAAACATATCGGTAAAACATGGTAAAACAACATCGGTAAAACCACTGTCAGCTTGTTAGGGAAAGGATGGATTTTGATGGAACAAATCTGTAAAAAAATCTGTCCCCTCACCGCCTCCGAAAATTCTTTCGCATCGTACAGGAGCTCCAGCTCTTTGGTGGGGTCCTCAACGAGTCGCCGCGTCGCAGTGTCGACCCGGTTTGTGGAGATCGAACATCCGGTAGTGCATGGAATTTTTGCTGGGATAAATGGCATTTAATGGTGGTTTAATGGGATTTTATAGTGGTTTAATGGGATCTAATGGGCATTTTAATGGCATCTGGTTGGTGGTTGACCTACCCCTCTAAAAAATGATGGAGTGAAAGTCACTTGGGATGATGAAATTCCCAATAGATGGAAAAATCAAATCCATTCATGTTCCAAACCACCAACCAGATGTGATATTCCTATGTCAACCATCCATTATCATCCAATTTATATATCATCCATTATCATCCATTTCACATGATCATCCATATTTGTGATATGTGATATTCCATGATATTCATTAACATTCATGATGTGTCGCTTCTTCATGAATGATCTGTGAAATTGCTCGGTGAAATCGAAAACATGGCCTTTTTGGGGGCCTTTTTTGGAAACTCAGCGCGCCGAAAATCACCAAAATCGATCGACTCTGTGGGGAAGTTTGAATCTCACCTGGGGTTAAGATGGTTAGTTAACTGACTGGTGCGCTTTACGTAGGGTTGCTGGATGGGTTGCTGGGGGTTGCTGGGATGATGAAATTACTAGTGATGACTGGGATCATTCCCAAAAAGTCCCTGCTAAATCCTGCTAAGCACCAGTAAGTTAATAAGCACCTACAAACTTCAATAAGTTCTATATAATTTGCTCCTTTTGATGCATGTTGATGCATCATGGGCCAAGAAAAAGACCCCTGAAATCCAAGGTGGACACTGCCACCATTGGGTCTCGATGCCCTACACTGGCTCATACCTAGACCATCAAAGTACTCATAGGTCGACATACCAAACAAATCAGGGTTCGCTTCATCATATGGCAGTGTGTCAAAACCTTGTACCCCTGGTGAACCCCAAAATAGCTGGTAAATGGATGTTCATCCCATTAGAATTGATAATAATAGGTATTGACCCACCCCCATATTTCCAACATGTTTTTTCTCTAACTTGAGTGACTATGTGCTCATGAGTCATTGGCCGTGTGGCTGGCCGTACAACACCTGATCTGAAGTTGGTGCATGTTCAACGAAGCTAGGATTTAGATCTTTAGTTCCTATTCACTTTAAGTATTCCCCAAAGATATAAAAGGGATTCAAAGGGTGTGTCTTAAAATTGTGACGCCCAGATATGGCAATCTTTGTCATAAGGAACATGATCAACCATTGGATTAACTTGTGTTCTCCTAAATTCTCAGACAAACCTGAAGTATCCCAACTTGGGACAATTTTTAATGACCATGTTTGATAGTGATAACCCACTGTTTTAGCCCAGCATCTCCCAGTCTGCAATGAACCTTCGCGGTGAACTGAGCCAAATTTGCACCTCCGAACATGTCTGCAGCACAAGGTGGTGTCCCAATTAAAAATGGCCAAGTCGCTTTAACCAGGATTTATGGTAAACCTTCAGTAGTATATCATGACGTATGTGTGCACATGCCAGAGAACGTCCAGTCGCGTAGCATGACGTATGTCTGCACATGCAAGAGAACGTCCAACAGCGTAGCATGATTGCCTCACCCTACCCCACCCACCCCACCCCAGCGCAAGAAAACGTCCCGTAGCGTAGCACCACGTGTGTGTGTGTAAATGTCACTTGAACGTTGTTGCCCCACCCCACCCCAACCCACCCAAAGGACAAAATAGGACACAAAAATAAGGTTTCCCAAACTCAATTCCTACAAAACCCTGATTTGAAAAAAGAACCGCACCCAAACAATTTTTCAAGATTGTAGCCCATGAGTGACTCAGATCCTCAATCATATAATTGTTTGGATGGGGTAAACAAACATCTTAAAACATTTTATCAACCTCTCTTTGGAAAAAAAAACTGTTACTTGCGAAGGCCTTACTTGTCCATAGATTTCTAGCCTTGTTAAAGTAGATTGACACAAAATTGAAATCCTTTCTTATCCTTAGATTTCACTTAAGTTATACAAAAGAAAATCAATTGACAGTAGTTTCAAATGAATTAAAATCGTTACTACTGTAATCCATATGTTTTTTTGGACTTAAAAGGAACAACGACTGAAAGTAGATTGGCATCAATTGGAATCTTTACTTAAATCGATCATCCTGAGTTCCCCAGACCTGGTCCCAAGAAAATTTTGAGTAATAGAGTATAACTATATTAACTATATAAATTGTTTGCCCCCCCCACTTACACTAATCAGCGTCCAACTTTAATCCAGATTTAGGAACACGCACCACATGTACCACATATGGAACCTATATAATCTATCTTGTGGTAGCATCCAAATGATGAGTTTCCAAGACCGATCCCAAAAAAACGTTGATCCAAAGACACCGAAAATTCCAACACCAGGGCCTTGTGCAGACTTCAGCATCCCAGTCCTTTCCAGAACGGCTCTGCTCTCCTCCTTGGATCTGCTTGCAGAAACGTGAAATCCGACTGGGGGGGGTTCCATAAATCGGGGGTATCCAAAAATGGTAAGTTTATAACGGAAAATCCCCATCTAAAATGGATGATTTGGGGGTACCCCTATTTTAGGAAACCTCCATGTGTATATATATATGATATAAGAGGCTCATACCCCCACAGCCATGACACATGACAAAACGATACAAAAGCAACAAGCACAATCCTTTGGCTATGCTGGTATGTGCCCATCCTTCCATGCACTGATTGTGCAAGTAGGTCAAATTCCAAAATCTCAATGCTCAGCAGCCTTCTCAATCGCACTTGCTCCATGTCTTGAATATTGACCAGATAACCATCATTTACAACAAAAAATGACTGACATGTAGGAAAATCCTGGAAATACACCCTGCGTTGAGCATATCAAAATGATCTTTTTGTACACCAGGCCCTGGTTCTTCGATGTTTTCATTGGTCTCGACTCGTGGGGAATCCAATCCCTTTCCGGCAACAAGCCAATCTGTTGCTGAAATGATCCCTGAACTTTGTAAATGCTTGGAGATTGGGGGGACAAACCCAATCTGATCCCAATTTGTAACATTTACGTCTTATGTGGTCATAGGATGTCATAGGTTTATCAGGCTTTATCCATGCCATTGGAGTATGTTGACCCAGATATTATCCCAATTTTCAAGAGGCTATATCGTTTCCCGACATCAACCTGCCCTTCTGCCCTGTGGAATCGCTAAGCATCCAGGTGCTGCAGGGCTCTCCTGGGCAGCAGGTGAATCGGGTTTCACCAGTGGTTGATGGACACTCACGCAAAAACCTGCATCCAAAAACTGCAGCAAATCATACCTTTCTTGATGACTTTCCCATCAGAAGCACCCTTAAGAGAAAACAACCTATTAAATTCCACCCACACTGCAGCAAATACGTTGTGATATTGAGAAATTTCCCATACCATTACAGGATAAACGTCCCATTGAAAACATGCAATTACAGCGGATTTCCCATCAATTGAACTGCCGCAGATTAGTCTCCCGTGATATCCTAGCTCGCCAACAAAAACTAACACAGTATAGTATATAACCAAATCCCACGACCCTGGATGTCCATTTCTACATCATATACATCACCACGTTTCATACATGCATCCCTAAAAAAACACATCCATTTAAATTGATTCTCCATGAATTTATCCCACCCCAAACTGCAGCAAATCATACCATTTCTGGATAGTGTGTTCCCACAACAAACATCCATTCCAAACAGTGGATTGTTGATTAAATATCTTCAAAAAATCATAAACATCCAACATATTAGGGATTATTAGTCATCACCAAAACAGTGGATTTCCCAAACATCCCACCATATCCCACGATTTTTTGCCACCTAAACTTCCGATTAAACATCCATTTATATACATGCTATTTCAATCTATTTCATGGTATTTCCATCCATTTCCCACTCGTTTCAGAAAAAAGGGATGTCCATCCAAAAATCCTTCCATATTTCATGGTCTCCATCCATTTCCAACTCTTTTCACATCAGATAAATCCCCATCCCCAAAATTTCCCCCAAAAAAACAACGTCCCTCACCACGTGCGGCCCAAACTTCTGATCATCTCCGGCCAACCAACAGCAACGTCCCAGGTTTTGCATCAGCGTGGCCCCGTAGGGCGTCGCTAAACGTCCCTCCAGGCGCTGCCGCAGCTCGTAGCCCTCTGTGGCGTGGCGGAGGCCAGGCTCCATAAGCCCGGCCTTGCCTCGGTGGTTGAGCAAAAACGCTGGGAAAAACGATGGGAATGGGAATAGCCAGAAATTATATACAGTATACTCATATATATATAATGCTTGATGACTTGTAGATGATTTGGATTTTGAATACATTTGCTTCATTTGATGGTTTATGTGCATATATATATAGAGAGAGTTGATTTGTTAGATGAGTTATATATATATAAATATATATGTATGGCTTTATAGATGATTGAGAAGTTGATGATTGATAGATGCTGGACCATCAAAAAGGATCTAATACAATACCAGGGATGGATGATTGTTTGTTTTAGCAACAACAAACCAAAAACAAAACACCGAAACTGCGGATTTAAACCATGGATAAAGTATCTGTGTCCCCACCTGCCAGGTGACCTCTAGATTTTACCCTCTGGTAAACTAACATGACTATGGGGAATCACCATTTTCAATAGCTATGTTAAATTACCAGAGGGTAACAAAACATGTCAATCTGCCCTTCATGGGCCGAGTCACACTCGGCCACACCCATCATGGACAACAAATCCGCCGCATCCAGGGTATTGTGAGAGCCACAGCTGATGCGAATGGTCCAGGCCCGACCTAGATGCGACCGCGGCTGGTTGAGCTTTCCATGGCCCGGGGGGCTGGGGCGCTTTTTTTGATAGCTAGAATCATGCCCTATGGATCAAGCCGTGCCTTTGGTTCGGAAGTATGACTGGGGTATGATTTGGAGATTGACTTGGAATCTGGATAGCAATGGTGATGGGAGAGGAACCATCTACATCTGGTGAGGATTGTTTGAGCTACAGAAAACCATGGGTTTGTTAGTTTACCATGAAATATCACGAAAAATAAAGGGCGTTCTCACGCCCAAGAGATCCAATCCAATTCTGGGAAATGCGATGGTTGAGCCACCAGGACACCAGAATTAGGACGTGCAACTGAGGCTCTTTATCTTGAGGTAAAGACAGGAAATCTGGATACTGGCTGATTTTCCAGTCCGATTCAAAAATCCAATCTGTAATTCTCTAAAGGGAGTTTCTGCAGTAGTGGGGCGACATCGGCTTTTGAGGCGCATGACGATCAGGAGTAGGATTTATGATGATCTCAACCGATATAAGATTAATCCCACACCTGTTTTCAGGCCGCATTTGATACTTTCCCCTTACCATTTAATGAGGAACTGGACCGTGAGATCGCCAGATATTCAACATAATCTTTAATCACCACCATGATCATCCCACTGTTCGTGCTTGTATGCGATCAAGACTCGAAATTGTTGCAGAGCTTTTTCGATCTTCTCCTTCTTTGCTCCGCAAAGCCGGTTGAAATATCTTCATTGTGTCACCCGCTAATGTCTCCCCCTGCTGGACAAACGGTTTTAATTCAAGCAAGGCTTCCAGAAGTCGTCAGCCCTTGGACATAAACTCTTGCCGATGGCCCTCAGATTTGTTCCTGTTACATCTAATGTGGAACCCGTATTAATTGCCATTTCTAAAAAACCCAGTAGGTGAATCATCTTTTACGGCCCCAATTCTGAGCGGGTTCCAAGGCTCGATTTGGGTTTTTAGCTTTCACCAAAATAAATATATTCCAATGCGAAGTGGTGACACTGCCTCATTCCTTGTACAATCCACATTTTTGCAGCTGAACTTCCCAACTTGTATTTACAAAACATATCTCAGATATGTTTAAGAATTACTTCCTTTGAGTGATCCCCACCCTGACACATTATTCTGACATAGTTTTTTTACACACCATCTGGAAGTATATATTGGATACACACACATATATATATATAACTGTATATTATAATATATATATATACCATCCTGTTATTTCACATGGCCATGGAAAATCACCATTTTTAATAGGTAAACCTCTATAAATGCGCCTTTTCCCATGACTATATATGTTAAATAGCCAGAGGGTATATACGTATGTACTTTGACCTTCTATCCTGTCTATCTGACAGAATCTGACATCTGGGGGTTGAGGTCACTGAGATCTGGAGGACGAGAAGGAGGAGGAGGACGGGAAGCACCTCTGAGAAGTCTAGAGTCTTAGAGAACCTCAGCTGGCAGCTGGGGAATAGCTGTGTATATATGTATGTATATATATATATACATATAATTTGTGAATCGCTCCACACTGGTAGAAAATCCCCTTCACCAGCTCCAGCGCACTCGCAAACGTTTTCACAAGCAGCCAAGATGGTAAATGTTGTCAGGCTTCCAAGCAGAAAGACCAAAGGCACT
>Ga0126342_10009431_pt1 | contig 17498 bp, 9 predicted proteins | sample Cyp1metagenome_FD_92528 | JGI IMG/M metagenome (GOLD analysis project Ga0126342, IMG submission 92528) | Coral microbial communities from Lord Howe Island, Old Settlement Bay, Australia - Cyphastrea 1 metagenome | ecosystem: Host-associated > Invertebrates > Cnidaria > Coral ... | reverse complement strand
GTACACGATCAGAAGGCTCTTCCGACCACTTTGCTGAACGAAATTCTGGTCCAATTAGCCAACCTTAAATGAGGTACCAGTTCAGGAATTAGAGAGGACTTGCCATTTTGGGGCCACCCCACTTGTCATTAAGATTCATCCAACTTATCTCATGTGACGTTCACTTACCTAGTGGGCCTAAACAGTGTGTTTTCATTGTCCACATGTCCCGATAAAACCCATGTGCACACAGGCCGCCTGTGAGAATAATTAACAGTCAAATTGGTTGGACTGGTTCTTTTCAGTAAACGCCTGCACCAATTTTATGGGCTAACATTCCCTCATTCATATGCATGGAGGATCCACTAGATCATTCAGACCAGTCATCTTTTACTTTGCTCTAATAGAGCCTAGGGGCTGTTAATTCCTTCATGCGTTGGTGCCATGTTGACGGGTCAAATTAAATTGTCTGTGTTTTGGCATCGAGATCAATTTAAAGACTCATGACCCTTATTAAATGAGACCTCTACTGTTGTCATTGCGTCCGCAAATTTAGGCTGAAGCCTACCCGCCCCTTTGTCTCTTGTACATTGGCCTAAATTCAGCAGAACATCTGTAAGAAAGTGCGGCAGCCCGAACCCTTTCAATGCACAGGGCGGCACGTAGCGCAACCGCTGACCATGTTCGTGCATTACTCCAACAGCTCCTCTTTGTCCACCGTGTTAAACTCTCGGCCATGAGATTGCAGTACCACCTGGAGGACATCATAGATGACTTGGACGACATAGGATTTGATGAGCAAGTGCTGCGCGGAGTCTTACGAACCGCCCACCTGGAAGTCAGCGGATTCGTCGCCCGTTGCGACCAAGTGATGCTCACGACAGAACAACTCATCCTACGCGTACTACTACGATGACAGTCTGAGCAGCATTGTACAGACGAGATGATCCTGATCTAAATGCGCTGAGTGACAATCTGCTGTCAAGAAACAGTTAATGCAGATAGAAATCAGTGCTCCGTCGAAACCTAATGGAACCTTTCTAATAAGTTAACTGTCATGTTGCAGGAATATCTCCCTTTCAGGCATGGAGCTGGTTGAAACTGCTTCACGAATTAAAACCGCGTAAGTAAGTAGTCCCTCATGCCCTCACCCCCCCACAGTGCCCATAATACCCTAGTAGTAGGAACATGATGTATATTTCACCCCTCTACTGTTCCCAAGGGCACCTTGGGTAATGGTGAGAGCTCAGCTCGTTTCCTGCTCTGCAATCTCTCCTCTTGCATGGCTCACACACACAAAACTTTTTATTGATTTGAACGCACAAACACCCAGACTGCATATCTCCTCTCAATAATGCCTGCCCCGTGCTAACAGTGCTCCTCATTATCTATCTCGCACCTCTTGCATTGATAGCCATCTTCCTGGGTTACGTGCTTCTGCCCCCCCACTTATCATCTCCCTGCAACCCCACTCTGTGCCATGCATATACAAAGAACAACAATTCCCCTGCACCTCACTCCAGTCACCGGCAACATGTTGCATACACATCCCCCCACAGCTGTAGTTGCTTATTTTTATTTCTGTGCCTGAACCGACCATGATATACTGTCCCCGTCAGCAGCCGTTGGCTCAAACTGTGAGGACACTGCACCTGCATAAGCCGGAGTTGCTTGGGTCCTCCTTGTCCCTAATTTCCAATTGCTCGCCCGTTCATATACTCAAGCCAACACGGGGTTCTCGTTGTTTGGCCGCTGCCCGCAACAGCGAGTGGTTCCTGTCGTTTGGTCCAACCATACGCCACGCAATAGCCCCTACTCCGGATAGCGCTGCCACTACAGGGTACCTGTTGCTGGTATGCCGAAGTCAAGAACTCCCTTTCCGTCTGGTTTGATTGGTGTTTCCAACCAAAAGTTATTGGACATATCGGCTGGAATGGCTTGGGATATGCGAGATGCCAGAAACGTTCGGTTCCTTGCAGTGAGTGGCACAATATGGGTAGGAGATTGCCAGACAACATATAATTTTACGCTGGTGGAATATGAATTGTATATCGACGAAGTACCATGGCTTATCTTTTCCACTCTAGCTGACACCCTTGAGGAAGAGTTTGATCCTGCCTTTTGGGATACGGTGAACTATGGTCGGAAAGAGCGGTGGGGTTTTCTTGACATACCCTGGGATGGACAAGCCTATGACGTTGCGCCACCGTATATCAGACTTCGACTATCCCTGTTTAACGCAGTCGCTCATACCATGCGGGTAGTGCAACCATTCGTGTGGAACCAGACCCACCTGAGAGTTCACCCGAACGGAGCAGCTGTTTTCCATGAGCAAAAGAAGCTAGCTTTCCTGCTGCCTCTGATAGTAGATGCTCACGAGCTGATACCGCCTAAACCACTGTTCTGGGTCAACGATGACAAAACCATCCCATTGTGGAGAACCACCCTGTGGACACATGAAGAAACTATCCAGTGGTTATTTGAGACAGGAGAAACATACCCGCTGGAGTTGAGAGAAGAGATTCAACCTCGCCTTGACCAACTCAAATCTTCACAGCCGATGAGACGAGCACAACCCCCAACTCCACCACCACCAACTAGGTGGGGGGAGCGATCCGCACCTAGACAGCAGGCACAACCACCTCAAGCAACTACACAGCCAGAACCTAAAGATACCAAGCCCACGCCACAACAAGTTGCTGACCGAGACCTGCAATATATGGAGTTGCAGTCTGCTATTGCTCAAGCAAACGAACGAACGGTAGCAAACAGCCGACCAGCAAAAGTTCAGCAAACCCAAAAACCAACCAATTTGCTGGCCGCAAGTCAGCAAAGCACAGAACAAGCGACAGCCGCAGTGTCGGCCAATCCCAGTATCGGCGGAGAGGCAGAAGCTTCACCTCCGCAACCAAGTCATCCGCCAGCTAAAATCAATGCACAATCTTTATTTAACCAAAGACCAAGCCCACCATCGGCTTTGCCCGCGACGACATCACAAACGGATACCCCGGGTACCGGTGCGTTATCCTCCGACTGTCACTCTGCTACTCATAACAAAAATGAAGAGCAGCAACAGCCTCCAGAGCAGCCTGCCGTCCAAGAATGCGCGTCGACAGAAGAATCGTCGCCTGCAAGTACACAAAATGAATCGCCAGAGCCGCCAGCAACTGACACTGCTGGGGTCAGCAGCCCTGAGCCCGTCAGTGAATCCAGACTGAGCGTCGACCTAGCTGCAGCGGACATCCCGACGTTGCAGAGCATGGAGAAGACAGCCTGTGAAACAGTCGCCTTCCGGCTTCACAATGCCCGTGAACACCTGACACGCATCAGGAAGCGCCTCAAAAGAATGCAGGATGGCCAATCACCAGATGCTCCGCAAGCTGCCAATGTCACAGATATGGTCATGGAAATTATAGACTGATCCCGCAAGCAGTTAATACAATGTGCACCCGACCGTGTGCAACCGCCTGATCAGTGCCAATTTTAATGCCGCCTACCCCACAGATGCGCGAAGAGAAAAGCAGCTGCGTGCCAGGGCAACACCCCCCAAACGAACTGTACGGGAGTACCCACTCAATATAACCCTCACAAGCTTAAGTAAGGGGATGTATGGGGTTTTTCTTGTATTATTTTGGAGGTTGTCACCACTAAGCTGTCGTAGTTCGGCGTCTGTCCCCGTTCTGGTCACAGTCAGTCATCTCAGTCCCAGTTGAACCCATTGGCTTAGGCCAAGAGGATTGCATAAACTGTCATTGGCTTAATGGTTTGCACTGCAGCTTTTGTGGCTCCACTAGTTCCATAGCTAGGCCAGCCTTCTAATATCAATTCGCATACCAAGGTGGATCCAAACCTTGATTGTTTTGTTCCTTCTTTTGTTTCATTCCCAACGAATTAGCCTTGCAACGGGGTGCCCTGACCCCGGGTGCCGGGCGTTCGGGGCCCCCTAGCCTCCCGGCCAGTAGACACAGTCTTTATCCCCCTCAGGCAGCAACCGCTGTCAAGCTGGTCACTTGACACCTGACACCCGGGTACCGGCTGTTCAGGGTCAAGCTGCGCCGACATGCTACAACAGCTTATGACACCCAACAGGTTCATTTCGTTGGCATCGCCTGACCCTGACGATTCAGACACGGACATCGAACCCACCGAGCCCGCGGTCCCGGCTCAAACAGTCGACGATGTGTCAGTGGACAGTGACACTGAATACTTTGATGCAATAGAAGCAGATGAGGACACTCCGTACTTCCAACAAGGGGCTGATCCTCCCCCAAGGGAGCAGTGGGAAATTGCTGCACCTATCGATTTCGTCAATGTACAAGGGGTCTCACAAATCAGCCATCAGCTCGACCAGCTTTTCCTTTCCGAAAAAGAGATTGAAACCCCACTCGGTATGGACGACATCAAACAAAGGTGGAAATGGGCCGATGTGGGCTCGTGCCGAATGCCCAGAGCACCCCTGACATACCCAGCAGTCATGACTGATGAAGGGACCGGAATCAGACGCCCCGCAGCCAGCCAGGTCCATCATAGCAAGCTTTTTCAGTGGATAATAGACAACCTCTCATGGTTGCCACAGTACGCCACTGTTTATGTTTACGTGGACAACCGCAACCTGGCAGGTACTGATCCACCAGCCTGCTGGCCGCATTTCGCACCATGGATCAAAGGCAGATGCACAGTTACTGGCCCTTACCGGGAGAAAACGACTGCTATCCATGTGCCCATAAATGCTGACACAGGGTTGCATCAGGTCCACTACACTTGGGCTGGCGCTGCCACCCTTGAAGCTTTGTGCCTCATGTTTCCCATGGTTAATTTTGCGCTTATCGACTCTGACTGCGTGCCGACCTCATTGTTTGAAATAGCTGAGCTAATCAACCTAATGACGGATAAGGTAAGCAGAGCCGAAGCATTGCAACACAGCACAATGGCCAGCGATAGCCAATGCCCCCCCGCGGTGCTCCTAGCCACGGAAGCCAAAGCAGAACTGAATGCTGGATTGGTCATAGTAACAGGGCATGTCCCGGCCAGTACAAAGGATGTTGACATGGACCAAGCAGCCCTGGATGCAGCCGTGCTCCCTGCTGAGGCTCAAAGCTCCTCTCCGAGTAATCCACCCGCCCCAAAAGCAAGACGACTAGCTCACCCTGCCAGTAGCAGATCAGCAGATGACTGGGTTTTCGCACTCCAAGAAAGCCGATCCAGCTTCCTAGCTACCACTGCCGTACCTGAAGACCCCGTGGAAGCGATGAGGGGCGGATTACTCCTCACCCCTCTGCTAGGCTGTAAAGCGAGAACCCCGCTTGACTGGACGCATGCATGGGCAATGCTAGGCGAATGGGCGGGAGCCATTGCATTCCCCATCCCAGAGCAAGGAGAATGGCCGCGCCATGGAGACGGCCGATACCTAAGACCGGATTATGTCGAGCGGACCCCGCCCTTCCTCACCTGGGCGCGCCCTATATTCGAACAAGGCGCACTTTCTCCTATGTCCACTTTCCCAGCTGACTTCCCCATCCTCTGCCTGCCAGGAGACAAACTTTTCCAAAGCAAAGAACTAGCTACAGGATATAGTCTTCCCCCGATAGTGCACGCCTTTCATGGGAGTAAAGTAGGCCTGGGACACCAACTGCAACAGTGGCGAAGCAAAGGACTGCAACCGCTTGCCGTGTCGCTCATAGGAGTCGAGGAGGCACCCCCACTATGGACACACCCAACCGGTTGTGATTTCGTTAGAGGGAGCAAGATAGTCGCCAAGCCGCATGTTCCGCAGAGCCGAGTTCTTACCAAGACGCAAGTGTTACTGCTCCAGAGCCTGTGGACGCCAGTGGAAGCCCCTGACAGCAACAATGACCACGCACCCTGGCCTAAGAATTGCGAGCATACCTATGTCTTGTGCGGTCAGCAAGCTAGCCTTCAGCTCCCTACTACCCCCATCCTCCCTCTGCTGGAAGCACTGCAGCGACGACTGGGAATCAACCCCAATAACGCAGAACTGGTCGTCAACGAAATTCTAGCCAGCCATACAGACCCCAACTATACCGATTGGAAAATCATAGTCATGGATAATACCTCCTGGCAACTCAATGACGCTGACCCAGGGTCCCTGGACGTTCAGTGCACTGGGTTGGGGGGAGGAGAACTCGATGATGAGTGGGACGTATTGCTAGCTTGTAAAAAAGAAGCACATGTGTATGGGCCATCTCTTAGCAAACAGGACGATTGGAACGAAAGGGCTGGCACAGTTGCCGGCACTGCCCACACACAAGAATACTTGTTGCTGCACATAGCCATGTTTCCCATTGGCGCACACCTCTGGTGCCGTGTCTTAGGAATGCCCACTGTAGACCAATTGCAGGCACAGATCATCAGTAGGGCTATGAAGTTGTTGCGCTTTTGTCCGATCGTACCAGCACATCGGAAACCGCCGTGGCCAGGGTACATGCATGGCCTCCGACTGTTCACTAAGTTATTAGTGTCACATCCGCTGGTGGGAATCTGCTTGCCCCCTGAAATTCGCCCAGTAGACCTAATGAGATCAACAGGATACATGGTAGGCTCCCTCTACATCCGAGGACATAGTGCTGGCTCCTATGCAGGAATGGCTTGGGAAACCATCCTGTCGGAATTCCCGGACATTGAAGGCAAAGCCGTGTTAGCTGCCATCGCTCTGCCGCCATCGCTGCTAACCGCATACAGCCTATCCCAGCGTCGACAGATCCACCTCGTTCACCACGCAGAGGACAAGCTTTGTGTATGGAACCCATCGAACTATGACATCAAGCTGCTCAAACAAAGAGGCTTTGAAATCACGCATGTCACAGGTTGGAGGGCATACCTAGGCACTGCGCAACACAATTACTCGCACTGGACACGAGTCGCCCTCCCAGAGGGACGACCAGATATGGCGCAGTTAGAGAATATCCCAGGTGTGCTCCCCTTCGAAGTGTATTCACAAGCTCCCCTCCGTCTGATCTCATGGTGCAGCTTCGAACTCCCAAGAACAGCCAGAAAACTCCTGCGCGAATTAGCTGAGCTGTGCGAGTCCCCGGAGACCACCATGCAGGCATTAGTCACCCATATTTCAGTTCACAATCCAGAGGTAAAAACAGAGCAGGAGGCAACCCAATATTTAGCCTCGCTGGCAACTGTCACCATCTCGTCAAGGACCCAACTACCCAACTACACCACCATGGTTCAACAATTCCTTGGCACCTTGCAATTGCCTATGGCTGTCTACATGTTAGACTATTACTTGCCTATGCTCAGCCCCAATGAAGGCTATAATGAAACAGGGCTGACAATGCAAAGTGCCGGACCCATTCGACAACCATGGCAACCCATTGCTTTCGAATTTCTGTTTAAAGGCAGTGAATTTGGACACTGGAGAGTCAAAGGCGAACAAGACGCATTTGCATTCCGACATCCTAGCCTAGGTAAGACTGAAGTTTTCGACCTCCTAGCCAGTGATGCACATCATCATAAAGTTAGCCCCATCGGCACGGGCAGGCTAATTGCAATGGTAGGCACCTCAGAAGCCCCAGCCGACGATGGAAGAGATCTCCAAGTCCTTTTTGGGTTAGTCCTAGCCATTACGCCACGCACATCCAAGCGCAAGGACGAGCTAGCTGCCGCCCGCATATACAGACAGTGTAACCCCAGATCCATTGAAGTAGCCTTCCTTTCAGGGCCAGCCATTGAATTTTTTGCACAGGAACAGCTCGAAGCCCTAAAAGACTGGTATAATGCCTCCGGCCAGCACCTAAACCGCACTGATGCGACCGTTCAAGGACAGCATAGCCTTGTCCCAAAGACCTTCTTTCTGCATACAATGTGGATGTTTGGCTGCACCAAGCCCACCCGGGAGGTTACAGCTGTCGCGCAAACCCCCCCCTGCAGATACCACCTGGGATTAGGCATATATAATGTCCAAACAGCAGTTGAAGGAATGGAAGGCAACAAAAAATCGCATCTTTTACACTTGTGCGGCCAGTTGCTACGCCTAGTACTCATTCCATGTCATGTAGAAGGTGAACTTCACCCCTGGACCCGGTCCACTGCACTATGTTTTGCCGCTGAGCTTGACGGACATGTTTTGGGCACACTCTGCGCAGTGACCATGGCGCTGCTCACCAATCGATTAGACCTGTGCATCCAAGGGCTGTTCGGTGCAGGCAAGTCAAAATCGATGGCAATCCTTATCCTGGCCTTAATCGAAATTGATGCGACTGACAGCCTTAAAATTTTATTCATTTGCAAAGAGAACTCCGGCACAAAATCCTTTGCTGACCTCCTCCTATGGCTCGACCCCCCGTCGGGGGTGTTTGGGCGCATAGGTAGGCTGGTGGGAGACCAAGAACGAAACAAAAGCAGTTACTCCCACACCAAATTCGACATACACCCGAGAGAAAGAAGGCAAATGCTAAGCAAGTGCCAATTGATCTTAGCCACAGGGGGAACGGTGGCGCAGGATCTAACCATGCAATGGTCCACGATGGACGGCTTCATGCAAGAACTCTCCCTCATGGTCATCGACGAGGGCCAGCAATATGGTACTGACAGAGAAATTGCAGTCATCAGCCTGTTGAGAACGCAACCCCTGGTCTTATGGACAGGAGACTCTTCGCAGACACCAGGTGGCATTGACCGTGCAGCTCGCAACGCGAGACGATCACGACAGCTCTTACTGTCCAAGAAGCATGGGCTGCGAAGCGATCGCAATTATTACATGCCAGTCAACCTCGCCGATGTAATGATTCGGCTGCTGGACGGGTCTGCCAATGAAGGCCTAGCGGTGCTTAGTCAAATCCTCAAACGAGGTCAGCCCACGTTAGGTCAACTTTGGAGAAGTCACCTCTTGCCGCAGGATGAAGAAGACCTCAGGGTAGCTAGCACTGTTCTACCTGGCCTGAAAGCCCAATTTGAAGCCAAACCAAATAGGCAACGGCACTCCGCATTTGTAGACTCAGAACTGCTCGAAGGTACCGTTATCAATTTCCCACGGTCCCTAGTACGCCTTGCCTGGATCTTACAGCATGCCGCTACACTCCTACCTATGGCCGGAGATATTCAAGCAGTTTTAAACTCCCAGACCGCCGGAGTGAGTGACATCCACGCTTGGGGGTTAATGCTTCCCTCCAGCTCTAGGGTAAGTCCTGTGACATACCATGCGGTGGTTGCAGTGAGATATCCTGATCTCTGCAGGCAGATCAATGGCCTTTGGGAACTGGGGAGCTTTGCCTCGGGAGGACTTGCTGACAAACCACCAGGGTTCCAATTAGTGCTGTGGGACACTAATGCTAGGATCAATGGGCTTGTAGCAACAGACCTGGAAACCCTTGTGGCAAAAGTACTCACCCCCTTCCCGCACAATGCTGGATTCGCAGATGGACTTTTCACCATGACCACGGCAACCGATCACAAGAACAACCTAAACCGATCCGCGCTCAAACGAGATTATGTCCGCACCCTGCGTGTCGAAACAATCGCCAACTCAGCAGGAGGAACAGCGCAGGTATCAATTGTAGCTCAGCCCAGCATTGGATTCCTTAACACCAAATATTACTCCAATGGCTCCCCCACTGAAGACACCGAGGACTGCCTTGGTAGAATCACTGTCGGACTCACCCGGTCCAAATCGCTAACCGCTAACCCTGCTCGTCTCCCCGCTAGACATGATGGGGCTCATGGGCATGGCGCAGGTGATTGCAACAATTGCATACGGTATCCGGGGCCTCCGAAGAGGAGAAACAACATGGAGCTGGCCTAAGTTTGATCCTGACCCAGCTCAAGAGAACCTAGCGCAGTTAAGCCGATGGTCCTTGAATTCGGCACCAACCTGGGAGTTCCCTCCCCTGGCAATTGCCAACCAATACTACGATCAGCGCTCTGGCCAAATGAAGCAAGCGAGATATCGTCTGATATTGGTGCGAGGGTCGGATCTGCACTGGCTCAGCAGAGAACGCCTCCAAGAAGTCGAAACAGGCTTCAAAACCCGGCACAAATGGCTCCCAGAGCAGGACCTCCCCTTCAATGAAGTCGTCCTGTATGCCTACGCAGCTGATCGCACACCCTTTCCCACTTACGTGTGCCTGCCCTCTGGACTGTACAAAGCACGCACGGGACATGTCGTAGCACAGACGGGCCCCAACCTGGAGATCCTGTCCCTGCCGGGCATATATTTCTTTGATGGATGGCGATTGCACCCTAAGCTTCCGATCCCAGATAAGTTGCCGAACGCAAAAGAAGCACCAGTCCAAGGCACTGCCCCCACTGCGCCTGAAACTGGCACGGAACCCAAAAGGTCGCCAGAAGAAGAAGCGAGAGACATCCTTGCAGTAGCTGCCAAGAATCAGCCCGAAGACGGACCAAACACGAGAAGGGCAGCCGTCCGTGCATGCAAGTACTTAAGAGCCATGGTCAACCAATACGAGACCACCATTCAAGCCGTGCATGCAGCCGCCCGCTCCCATACACAAAAGAGCAAAGGCACGGTAGGACCAGCAGTTGACTATCGCCCACAAGGAGAAGCCCTCCCAGTCATCTCCGCGGACCTGACCTCCGAATTACTGCATTGTTTGTCCACGCTCCCAGACCCATGGCCCCTGGCCAAGATCACTATTGATATGGAAAAACCAAGCCAATGGGTCTCAAAGTTGTGCAGGCTTTATTTTGCTGACGAATATGCCAAGCGAACAGTGGGAGTGCCCTCCCGAAAGCAAGTACCGGACACGGCGGGAGCGCTCCGAGCAGTCCAAGCCATCCTCCCCAAACTCGAAGTTAAGATGATTGAATTTTTAGCCGAGTGGATGGTCACCCTGCTCATGCCAGCCTCGCACATATTGGAAGTGAGGGCACCTCACCTTTCCTTTATGATGCTCAAGGAGTACTGGTTTAGAGAGCTGTACCTTGGCCTCAAAGTCACAGCATCTTTTGACCGCTCTGAATCATACACCAGAGTGATTGATGGTCAAGTAAGATGTATCACGCCTGAAATCAAGCCACAGAATTTGCAGGTCATTTGGAATGTGCAGTTCATCACAGTTTTTGTGCCAGCATGGATGATCCCGCCAGTCTACCATAGCCTACGTAGGGGAAGCATCAAAACCGCTAACTCCTCAAGCCCCATAGGTGTACAGTCGGTCCGCCCCACTTGGTTTGAAGACACGCCGCCCAAGACTGCCACAGCCCAATCACATAATGACCCTCAAAAAGAACAACCCCAGCCAATGCACGGGCTAAGGCTAGTGATCAAAGAAGAGGTGTTACCAACAAATGACCAACCAGTGTTCCCATCGCTCCAACTGTTAGCCAGTAGAGGCCTGTTAGCACCTGACACGTGGAAGTGTAAACGAGCGCAAGTTAGCCTCAAAGCAACTATTGATGTCCCTATGTTAGGTACAATCATAGAGCAAAATGGTGACGGACTCCTGGAAGACTCTCACATGCCGGTGGGATGGCCACTCCATATCGATGGGGCAGTCAGACAATGTTGTATTCATCGAGCCGCTAGCCTGCAAGAATTAGACGAAATGCTCAAAGAATATGACATGAAAAGGGATTCAGTTGAAATCAACCATGACGCGCCCCAATGGTCCCATCATGCAGTGTGGAACCGAAAGTATATGGAACCGAAATCAGGATATACACTGGAGCAACTATGGGAGGACTCTGAGCCTGCCATCAGCAGGAAAACGACCACATCATATGACGTGCAAACGAATGACGTTTTACGTGCAGTAGATGCCATTCAACATCTCCCCTCCCCCATTCTCTCCGAAAGCCCCTTCTTACGAACGCTAGGAACAGCAGCTGCTCTCAAAGCCCCACCGCAAACTGACACCCTAGCGCAAAGAGCCCTGGAAGAATGGGAACGCACCTTGTGTGAAAACAAGGCAGTGGCAATCCTCACTGAGGTGCAGGCCGGCAAACCAACTATAATCCACAAAGATGGTGGCGAAATGCTTATAGCCATTGTCCTTGATAGGCCATTAGCGGACGCGAAGAAGTTAGTTGATGACCCTGCAGCATTCACTCGTGAAATGACGCAAATCCTGCGGGATAAGCAAACTCATCCACTCATCGCTCAAATGATACGACCAGCAGATAGCAGTGATCCACCCCTCGCTGCTGCTGTAGCCAGCGGCGCAAGCAGCAGTGGAGAACCTCGCGCTGCCCCACACGTGCAATTTCAGTAAGCCACCCTAAATGATGTTGAGTACCCAACTTTCCCCTACATGCACTCGGCCTGTAACTAGATCTAGGTTGAGCGGTGTTTTCACCATGGGGTACTCATGGTTGATTACTGCCTGCTGCGACTACTACTGCTGTCAGCATGCCGGAGCAAGCAAGCGACGGGAGGCGTTGGGGGGGCGGTCATAATAACCCGTTTTAAGGTTTTTGTGTTGTGTTGTTGTGTTGTCTTACCTTAATTGTTGCATGGTAGTGTAGAGTGATGTCAAAGTACATCTAGCCATGGTGCCCGTCGCCGTTTGACCTTCGCTCAACTTTTACTCGATCGGCCAATGACCTTCACCACATCCTATGGCCTTTCCGAACCAACATTACAATACGGTAAGTGTCAGTGGAATGCTTTGAGGCTTTACGTCTACCTGCAATCTGTAGACAGCTTGGCCTTTGGGATGGAACGACCGACTCCTTGCAAAGACGCTGCCGTCCATCGCCTTGCAAAGTCCATTACCCAACTGACCCTCTGCCAGGTCACTACGAGTGAAGTCGATGAAGCCACCAAACTGCTAGACAAAGCACGCCAAAAGCTTCAAGGCATAAGCAACATCCCAACTCAGAGAGTCAATGACCTTGATGCGGCCATACGCCAACTCCGCCAGATTGGCTGTATATTAGACAGCTGTACAATATCTGCCAGTTACGAAGTAACCCAAGCGCAGAAAGCCATACTGCAGCTGGATCACACAGCCAGAGGAGCCAGCACGTCATCGGAAGAACTCAATGCGCAAATATCACCACGCACTGATGACGAGCACAATCTCCCTTACCATGAAGACTACTGGCAAGAGTACTAGCGCAGTGATGCTCATCGCATCCACAATTTGATGCCAGAACCCCAAGACAACTGAGCGCTCACCTGTCAGCACTCGTGGCAATGCACATGGACCGCCCTTGCGAGTATGATGATTGGAAAAGCAGTTCTGAGTGGACTCTGAGTGTGCCCTGAGTGCCGTAGCTTTCTGCATTTTCACCTTAGACCAGGTCTCACTCTCCAGTTTCACTGCGGTAGTTTTCTCACCACTTGTTGTGACCCGGCGTCGTCGGTGTTTGCTTCAAGTGTCTGGGCAATATCATGCCGTGATGGCTGCTCTTTGTGATCTCGGGGATCCTGGCTGGGGGGATCCCTGGTTTCCGCATTGAGCTTTGTTGCTTCTTTTGCCCTGCGTGGCCCATCGTGTTTGTTTGTGTTTCTGTTTCTTGTGTTTTTGGTTTATGGGCCTGGCAATATGACACACAAGTTGTCATTTGCATGCGTTGAGATGATACTAAGCTATCACCTCCTGATTCAATAGTTCGTTTCACCCACCGCTGGTACCAGTCACGATTTTTGGTGGTTTTTTGTTTGTGTTTTTGGTTTGGTTTTGTGTGCTTTTGGTTTCTTTTTTGGTTCGGTTTTTGTTCTCTTTGAACGTGACCAGGATATAGGACTATGTAACGGTCCTTACCAGCCTTTGCGGCCGCTACAGCTTTGGCCCCTGCGTGAATTAATTAATTTGTCTCATATGCAACATGTCCCCAACATGTGGAACGACCTGGCGAAAGCCATGAAGGCGTCGGACGGAAAAAAAGACAAATAATTCGTTTGTTTGCATGCTTTGATAGGGATGCAGTGGTTTTTCCACTGCTTCCTTGTGCAAATCGATTCTGTGGTTGTTTTCGTTTGGGCTCTGGCCCCGTTTTTGTGTTGGTGCTTTCCTGTTTTTTGCTTCGCTTTCTCCGCTGGCGAAACGCATTGCGGGTCGTCGCTTTTTGTGTGGTTGTTGTTTCTGTGTTTGATTCAATCGATTTGCTGATTTCAAGGACGTTGCGTCCTTGTACAGTGTTTTTGCTGCTTACTCTCATGTAAGGACCGAGCCATTGTGCTACATCGGCCGCACTCGAGGAAAAAAAATGGCACAGTCTTGATAATTGCGGAAGTAAAATCTATTACGCTTGATGCCATGAGTATTCTTGGGGTCCACACGAAAGTGATCTGGGTGTAAATCAGCGTTCAGGCCCAGGGCGCGCAGAATTGCTTTGCGATGGATTTCAAGCATTGTACCAGCGTTTTCCAGCAAAAAACGGATGAGCTCCAGCGGATAGTTCATTTGCAGAAACCACAGGATTACGTGGACATAATAAAACAGGGAACTGCATGGGCCCGTAAGGCCAAGAAGCCCTTTAAGGGGGCCGGCTGGTGTGAGGTCCTGGCAAGGTGAACCAGCAATGACAAACCACCGACACTGTGGCCCAGCTAGGGCGAAAGTTTCCTTAAATATGCGACATTGGTCTCGAAGGAGTTTGCGCACATCATCTGCGTAAAGCGTGAAGGTGTCTTTACTGGATTGGGTCCACTTGCCATCAGTCCGAAAAGAGAATTGCTCGCTGACGAGTTGTCTGAGGATTGCGTCACTTTCTGCAACAATGATAATGCGGGGGGCACACCCGATGGCTTTAGTGATGGCCGGGATGGCTGAACCTACACCGTCAAAAAGGCTAATAATGGCGTATGGATGAGCTTTCGAAAGCTTAACCCGCTTGGGGGGAGATGCATCTTTTTCATTTGCCGCAGGAGTGCGGGAAGTGTCGTTCTCACCGTTCACTGGAGGGTGTAGGGGGTCAGGGTGGCTAACGGATGGGTCCATGTTATTGCAATCATTGCTTAGATGTTCGTGAGCACTCTCAGCTTGCATTTGTTCTTGTACTGTACTCTGGGCACTTACAGTAGCGCTGGCGGGTTCGAGATCAGCATTGTGGACATAACAGGATGTTTCGGGCTCATTACCCACATGGTCAAGGTGGGAGAGAGGACTGTTCCCCTGTTGGTCAAGGACAGGTGAGCCAAACGTGGGTACCCCACGCTGACCATCTGCCAGATTCTCGTCACATTCTTTTTGCTGGGTAGGGGCTGCTGAGAGGGCAGTGGATGGCGCCAATCCAAACGTGGGTACCCCACGCTGGTTGTCATTGCCATTGCTCGCCGTCTCAGAGGGTTGACAGGGAAATGTGCGCGGTTCATCAGGAGGGCAACCAAACGCGGGTACCCCGTGCTGGTTGTCCGTACCTGTGGGTAACGGGGGAGTTGGTGCGGGGATGTCATTATTGTGAGGGGGCTCGCACGACGGCGAAGGTTTAGTATGGGTGTCAATCTGCTTGTTTGGTAACACCGCAGGGGGATCTGTAGGAGAAACATCATTTCTCAACGTTTTATTTGGCAAATTGGAGAAATTGTATCGTCTGGCACTGACACCGAGGGTATTTTTGGGTTTCGTTTTCGGTTGTTTGGGACGGTGTAGTCGTCTGTTAAGGCAATGTGTATCAGGCGCAATGGCTTTGTATTGTTGAGGTTGAAATGCATAAGGTTGATGATCTTGTCGTCGGAAGATGAAGCCCCACACCATAGAAGTCGCTTTTAGCTGTTTGATTGGAATCCATGTATGACCCTGAAGGTTGTCGTACAGAAGAACTTGATCCTTGTTACAACGTTCAATGATGAGGAAATGGTGTGACGACTTTCCTTGAACAATAACAATACCCGTGACAATAAAAGTTTGAGAAATGGGGTTGGTGCAAACTGTAGGGACATTAAACTCAACCCCAAGGAGATGCAAGGCTTTAGTCGCTGGCGGAAGCTGTTCGATTGGGCTTGTGATTTTTAAGGTGAAGATCAGGCAACCTTCAACTTCGTCATAAGTCAATTTGTCTTCATTTTGACAGTCACCTGCATGAGAAAAGCCAACATCATCTCTGTCCAATGCTAGGCGTGGAGTACGACTTGCGATCATTTGCGCAAGATCGATGGTATCACTCTCGAGGTTGACAGTTAGCATGGTGTCAAAAAGGGGGATTGACACCTGACCCGATGTTCCACATGAAAGGCAGTTAACTTGGAGTTGTGCAAAGAAAAGTTCACAGTGGTCTGGAAATAAATCATCGCAAACCGCGATAATAGCGGTATCGAGATCAGAAACTTGTCCCGGGGGAAAGGCCTTCAAGTTTAAGTAACTGGCAAAAGATGCACAAACCTCTCCGATGCTCACTCGTCTGCCTTGCACTGTGGTTGTTTGGTCAGTCCATGTCCATCCATTCCCGATAGCGCATAAGACTAATTCTCTGATATGGTCATGAAACATGTTGTCACTCCATGGTGCGTGGGTGAGAACACGGAGCGCAGTAACTGCATAACACATGTAGCTTGGGAATTGGATTAAATAACATGTTGCTAATTTGGCAAAATAGTCACAGTCAGCATGGGCAAAAGAGTTGGGCCATCCAACAATGATTTCTTTGCTTGAAATCAGAGAATTTCTACTTTGTTCACTGCTACAGAGAATATTGTCGATGGGATTATGTGTAGCCTTGACGAAAATCACATCATCGTTGGCGGTGGGTTCGTTCGCATTGTCATCCTTCTGTTGGTAGGCAGTGTTGTTCGTTAAGAGGCCTTGAGCTTGACACCACATTTTACGCAGAAGCTTTGTTCAAGCTGCTGGGCATAAATTTCGCTTCGGAAGGATCAAAAGCACCCCCGTTCTCGGACTGCTTCAAGACTTTGGGACTAGTGGTCAACACAGAGAACGTGGAGAACCGAGAGGTCAAAGTTGGACACACGGAAGAGAGGTCGAAGGAACTTCTCGAATGCATTGACGAAATCCTGCGCCACAACTCCGTGGGAACCAAGACTCTTGAAAGGTTGCATGGCAGGATAGTCTGGTTCCGCACCTTTGTTTTTGGGAGAAGACTGAACGCGGCCACCAGGGTCCTGGCATGGCACTCGAGAAGGACGGGTCCGTCGATCCGCGTTGACGATCAGCTGAGATCGGCATTGGGAACCCTGAGGAATCACCTGGTGTCGAGCAGACATGTTTCCATAAACCGTGATATCAATGAGACGTGGATAATTTTTACGGACGGCGCTTTTGAGCCCACCAACGCACAGCCTGCTTCAATAGGTGGAATCCTGGTGAACCCAGGTGGGAAAGTCGTTTCGTTCTTTGGTGCGTACCTCCCGCAGCCTCTCCTTGAAGAATTCTTGTCGAAATCGAAACATCCAATATATGAACTGGAGATCCTTCCTTTGCTGGTCGCTGTCAAGATATGGTCAACGAATATAGTAGGCAAGCTTGTAGTTCACTATTTGGACAATGATGCAGCGAGATCTGCTTTCGTTCGTGCCCATGCCTCGACCGACCTTGGGGCAGCTTTGATTGCTGAATATGTCGAATTTGAATACAAATGCCGTTTTTCTCCATGGTTCGCGAGAGTTGCAAGCCACAGCAACCCGTCGGATG
>Ga0126342_10009430_pt1 | contig 17498 bp, 15 predicted proteins | sample Cyp1metagenome_FD_92528 | JGI IMG/M metagenome (GOLD analysis project Ga0126342, IMG submission 92528) | Coral microbial communities from Lord Howe Island, Old Settlement Bay, Australia - Cyphastrea 1 metagenome | ecosystem: Host-associated > Invertebrates > Cnidaria > Coral ... | reverse complement strand
GCAACTGCGCCAGGGAAAAAGTATGCCGAAGATCACGGGTCTGGGGGAAGCAGAGGACATGATTCTAAAAATGTTTGATGCTATAAACCTCAGTGTATTGATTTTCAGCCTCGGGGTCATCTCAAATTTTTAAAGGTACATATCTTGTATCCTGGGTTTTCATCCACGTGGCAAGTGGGATCATGCTTCAAAAATTGCAAAAGCCATGGACTAAAATTTAGGCTTGACCTACCACTTTTAGTCTGGGACGGACGTCAGTACAAAAATTCAGCCGGTCAGATTGGATGTCAGTACATGGGAATTCATCCACATGTGCAGGCTGAGATCCCAGGGTTGAGCCCTAAATGTCACACCACATGGGGATTATAAAAGGTATTAAACAGAATGTCACCTCTAAGGTACATTTTCTGTGACCATGACGCAGCTCCTACTGGGTCTTCGAGGGATGATTTTTCAGGCTTTCCCTTTTTATGGTGACCTGGTGGTACCCTAAAAAGGATGGTTTATAGTGGAAAATACCATGAAAATACCATCTATAGATGGATGAAAACTGGGGGGTAGCCCTATGACTCAGGAAACTTCGCTGATCAATTTCCATGACCTGTCTGAACTGTAATCCTGGAGCCGTCGAATTCAGCTGAGATATTGATGTGGCTACAGCTCAAGGTTCCTGGCAATGTGGCAACCACTGGGTCCCCATGTTTTCCCGAGAAACTTGGAAGGTTTCAGAAAGATGTCCATCATCAAACGAGCAACGTAGGAGAACGGTCGGCGAATGATGGATTCAACCGCCCCAACATACTTTACCCCAAAGAACATCAGAATCCCTTGATTTTTGTTGGACCGCCTCGCCAGAACACTCTTTGGCCAAAAGTTGCGTCCCGGTCTTGCACATGAGAAGGCATTTCGTTTGGGAAGGGAAGTGGGTTTTAACCCGTGTATAGCTCAGAATCAGAAGTGAGGAGATTCCATATATGACCATGTATTTAAGTAGGTTTCGGAAAGATCAAACATCCGCAAGCCATTCTGATTCTTGGTCTGGTTTTGCTGTTCGAGAAATACCACATGGTATGCTGAGTATGCTGTATTCTATATATATATATATTATACATATATATTATATTATTATATATACATATATGGGAAACCTCACCCGTTTGTGCTGGGCTGGAAAGATCTGGTGCATTGAGATCATCTAGACCGACATGTTATATCACCAGGTCCTGTTGATTTTCTTCGGTTGACTACCCTCCCCGCTCCTCCGCGCACAGTCAAACCCCGAAAATGGACATACATGGACCAAAATTGCTTGATTTGTTTTATTCTTAGTCCCACCGAGCGTGCCTATTCAAGCTATTCCACTCTGCAGGACGCACCGGGCAAACCCTATCCGGAGTGCGCCGCTGGTGAAGAACCACCGGGTCATTTTGGCGAATCGACGTTGGAATGCTTGGAATGCACCTTCGAGTCTCTAGGCTTCGCTGGAATAAGTTGAACAATTCTTAAGGACAACAACATGATATGATTTTATGTAAATTTAAATGTTTACATCGCACAAACAAAGCCCTCCCCCCTCAAACATTGAGGGTACACAAATAATGAAAACATCACCCAAGTTCTCCCAACTGAGAGCTACTTCCCACCCTGAAACTTCATGGTTCAGTGGTGCCAGGTACGGTACGCTGCACGACATCGACTGAGGGCCTCTTCCAACAGCTACCGCGCAAAAGTGCGAATAAAGATCTGGGCAGGTGGTGGCCAGGGGTGGCCAGATTCCCAGGCAATTTTTTCCCTTGTGACTTGGAGGAGCAACGTTGGATGGTACTGATCGAATATGATAGCAGGGTTGAACTGGACCAGCGAAAAATGACAATGGAGGTTCTGGGGCTTGGAGATAGATGACTATGTCCAATTTTTTGGGACTTTGACAAATCCACCATGTCATGGTTGATTCTTTTGGAGAAGGCAACGCTCCTGGTCGGGGCCAAGTCATTGTGCATGTCTCCAGGTTTCTTGGGCTGTGACTTTCTCGATCTTTATCCCGAGACAGCAACAACAAGCAAAACAGCAGGGCATCCCCTGGTAGCTTTGCAAGGTTGCGGAACATCAACCTCTGTATAAGGTAGACAGGGTTTTTTTGTTTGCACCATGATTTCAAGATATGCAATCCTGTCTAAGCTGTTCCGTCTTTGGCAATTCTGCAAACAAAACCGAGTTCATGACCGTCTTTGGCATGTTGGAGTTCCTGAAAACTTATTTTCACCCCAAGGTTCACCTCCAATTTGTTTTGATTTTTGCATCTCCAATTTCATCCAACCTTACGATTATTCATGGTTATTAATGGGGATTAATGATTGTTAATTATTAATGGTTATTAATGGTGATTTATGGTCAACAGGCCCAAAAAATTCTATGCCGCTATGGCCGGCTATGCAGAGCATGCAGAGCCGTCAAGCTTCGACTGGTCCATGCTGGAGGTTGTGAGCGGAGGTGTTGACACAAGAAACAACAATTGAGGAGCAACGCACACACACACACATAGAGATATGATGAGATATGTTAATATAACTGGTGTGGATTCTATAGATACATTGAGAAATGATGCAGACTAATATAAAATAATATAAATATGACAGATAATCTATTGATCATATTGAAACAGAATACCGGTCCATCAATCCATAAATGATCTATAGAATTACATCAATCCATCAAAATCCATGAATCCATAGTAAGTCGATAATCCATCGCTATAGATCGTTTGTGTATATATATATATATATTTCTGATTACATAATTCATGAATATTTATGACATCAATGGAATCATCATATTCATAGCACCCCCAAAGTTAGATAGAAGTTCGTAACATCCGTGAGTCTAAAAGTCTTAAATAGTGATGAATCCCTTTTTGACATCTTGCTTGAGGTTACTATATCCATGATATCAATAGAATCATCAAGCATATCCACAAATAGTTCAATGCTATCGAACAAAATAGTATATAGTAATATATCAACTTAGAATATCAGCTCATGACATAATATATTTATGTTATATGATGTTATATGTATATACGTATATAGTTCATAGTCATATCAACGTAGAATATCAACTCATTAACCATACCATACCACAATATATATAGATAGTTCACAATAAATACAATACCAGTAACCCATCAACTCACAAGATCAACTTTATCCATGATATATAGAAGTATATATATATATATATATGTATGATTATGTATAGCTAGATACTTAAACAAAACACCATACATGGTTCGTATGCCAGGTTCAGCTGCTGGCTGACTGGGAACAACGTCGCCAGGCCGTTCAGGCGATGGAAGTTTTGGATTTTTCTCGGTGGGTTTTGATGGTGAAATGATGTTTAGTGTATGATGTTTTAATGGCCATTTCAATGCAATTTCAATGCAATTTCAGGTGGTTTTATGGTGACATGATATGACATGATGTGACATGTGTGAGGTTTTAATCCTGTGTGACGATTTTTCTATGGGTGATTTCGTGGTGAATTCACGTTTTATTTTAATACGATCAACGCATGGCGATTCTATGGTGATTGGAGCAGGAGGGGTTGATTCAAACGAACCATAACTAGATATTAACCTGTGGTTTCTAGATCAAATTTTATTGATTGACCAGGAGGGGTTGATTAGATATTCCAGGTTTCTACTATTTACCCTCGCCTCAGTTTGCAAATATGGTCAATTGCCGGCTCCTTTTCCATTGAAACCACAAAAGATACCATCTGGTTATGACTAACATAGCCATGGGAAAATACCCCATTTTTAATAGGTAAACCATCTGTAAATGGGCCATTTTCATCCATTTTCCATGGCTATGTTAGTCATAACCAGAGGGTATCACCAGATATCACAGGCTCAACGGGTTGATCAACCGGTTGATCTATTGGGGCCCCGTAAAAACGCCTTCCCGAGGCCTTGGGCCGTGGGAAGTTCGACGCCGACGCCGACCTCGACCGTGCTCTGAAGTTGCCTGTGGACCGTTGGTGGATCTGATGAGGATTCAAACACAATTTCTAGGAGCTACATCAGTCATATCTACAGTACTTACTGTATAACTATCAATCATATGGGGATATAGATGATAGCCGATGGTCGATCAACAAGGGCCTACAAAAAATAGTAATTTGTTACATAAGTATGTGACACATCTATCATCTTTTGACAGGGAAATCATCGAACAGAATGGACTATGTATATAGCCGTTGCAAAGCATACCACGGGGTAAGCATCATTCATAGGTTGTGGGGATTATGGGCTAATCCATATGGTCATAGTTGATGAAATGTGACTAAGCTATAGATTATAACTTAAGCATATGGGTAATGACAAAAACCAGCATCTATGGGGGTTACAAGTTACAAGTATCAATCATATGGGGAGATTAGATAACTAATGGTTCATTGGGTTACTTGTTGATTTTTTTTGAGGGTTATGAACCCAACTGGTTTACATAATTACTTGGGATTATGAACTAACCCACGATTGTCCGTTGACCAAGCAGTATATTAGGAGTCCGGAGGAGTTTGATTTTACGGCTCAGTTCCGTTTGTTGGTAGAAAAGGCACCATCAACTATAGAGATACCTACCATAAATATCTATAAATATCTATAATCCCTAGTTATATCAGTTGGTGAAGCAACTTGTTCTGGGACACCACCTTGTGGCAATTGAACATCCAGTCGGTTCATTTATCTCACTTGGAAACACTGGAGCAATTGGTTTATGGACAGACATGCTGGATGTTGTGGACATAAACCAAGTGGATATAATTGGCAACTGAAGATCCAGCATTGAAGATCCAGCATTTATGTCATTTCTGTCAATTTAAACTGTAGATTTTGTAATGATTCTCAGACGATCTCCAGTGATCGAATTTCTACATCCCGGCGTTTTCACCCAGCACCATTTCCCGAGGGTAACATGGGATGCAGGAAAACCATCTCTTGTCGCCCCTTGTCGCCCCTTTGTTTCCATCCCCCTCATTAGCTGCGGCCCTTCAGTTTCCTTCCCAGGTTAGTCACCCGGCAACTGGCGGACGCGGATCAACACGTCCGCAGGTCTGCGTTGGAGGCGTTGGTGCGGCTGGCTTTGCCGCCGCCGCCGCATGAAGATATGAGCCCGGAGGAGCAGCGACCGAAAGGACGTGGGGAAATTAAACCCTCAAATAGTGGTACGCTAAACCCATAGATTTACTAAAAAAAGGACAAATCCGACCAAAATATACCAAAATGACTTGGGGTGACTTCACCAAGCGTTTTTCAGATATTTTTGGTGAAGAATACTCGGATAGGACGCCTCAGCAGCTGCAGTGGCGCGGCAGAAAGCGCAAGAAAGCGAGGCAAGGTGGGAAAGATCACTAAGAACAATGGACATCTACCATGGCCATATTGGGATGGCTTAAAAGGAACAGCAATCATGGAGGTGAAACCAATGGACTATATATATAGGATGGGTCAATAATATAGGACTATATAAATGGACTATATAAATGGACTATATAAATGGACTATATATATATGATTATATATAAATATGGGATGGGTCAATATCTATGATTTGCCATATGAATGGGGAGATCGACATCCAGCTTTTTTCTGTACCAGCCTCGATGACTACTGGGGGTTTCGATCGACAGATGTTGGACTTGTTCATTTCCTTTTGGTGAGCAAGTCCAAAGTTCCAGAATTAGTTTACAGTGAGTTTCTTTAAGACCATATGTACGAATTTGTGAAAAAACATGGTGTAAACACCATTGTTTCAACATGTTTCAACCACATGGTTTCCCAACCGCACCAGGTGATGCAAAAATTGCTGCAGCAAGTGATGCTGCGGCTGGCTGATGATGAGGACCTAATTTCATCGGGATCCTTGAGGCAATCACTAGACCGAAGGACATGTTGTGACCTGTTTTGCTTGTGGCAAAATTTTAAAGTCTAAATTTAGCATCCACAAGTGTAAGATTAAACTTATATAAAATTATTAAAACCATAAAAGCCTGAACAGGCAACCGCCACGGAGAAAATATGCTTCCATGCTTCTCCTCATGCCTTTATTTCCAACCTCCGGGGCAAACACGTTCATCCACAAAATGGGGGATTCCGAGACTTGGTTGAAGGGAAAATCATCAGGAAAACTCGATGTTTTTTCGGGTAAAAACACCCATGGTTTCCTGTAGATTTTCATGGAAATCAACCCATTGAGGGATTGACAATTTTGACCCATACTGTAGCCATGGGTTCAGGGGCTCACTGCTTTACCAGTTCAGGCTAACCTCTGTCAGAGTGGGTAAATGAGGATAAATGGGTTCTCTCAGAAGGGCAGAAGACATTGGTCAAGGCTTTTTTCGTGTTCTTCCTCCTACACACAAAGATGGGTCATTTTTCGTTCTTAACCATCCCATTGTAGGTCTCAACAACTTTGAGCGATGGCCTTTCTGAGGTTGCACACAACCTTCATAACCGATATAGGGGACGACCCTTTACCAATACCCAATTTGTGATATTACCGAGAGTACTGAAATCCTCACTTCCGATAGGGGATGACCCTAATTGTGCATGGCATTGAATTTAACAAATAATTTTGTCCGCATCTATATATATATATATATAATCCAATCACACCCCAATATCCAGGATGGTCCAATACCAAGTTTTCCCATCGTTTTGACAATCGTACGTATCATTATCATGGGTTTGTTGAAAGTAACTCTTTATTTTAGCAATGGGAAATCCACCGTTTGGGGAATACATACAGTAGGGAATAGTTTCATATTTTATGGGGGGCTTCAGTAAATCCCAAGTTATGGGGACTATATTGATGCCCAACTATCTTCAGACTTATCGAGACTGTGAATCGATAGTGGTACATCATTGTATATCACATATCATATATCATCACATATATACCATCACAGATAACACTATATATATATATGATATCTATTGATATCTCTATCACATCAGTGATAGTTGATTTACCTATTGAAAGTGGTGATTTTCAATAGTTATGTTAGTTAACCAGAGGGTATCATCATATCTCATCATATCGATATCTATTGATATATGGAGGTTTCCTAAAATGAGGGTACCCCTGAATCATCCATTTATAGATGGATTTTCCATTATACATTATAAACATTTATAAACCATCCAGCTATTGGGGATCCCCCATTTATGGAAACCCGCATATCCATCATCTCTACCCAAAGCCATCTACCCTCTGGTAATTTAACATAGCTATAGAAAATCACCATTTTCAATGGGAAAATCCACTATTTCTATGGTCATTTTCAATAGCTACGTTAAATTACCAGAGGGTAATCTATCAATACCTATTAATACCATTTTTAGGGGAATGAACATCCATAAATCCCAGCTATTTTGATGTGAACTACAGGGGTACAAGGTTTTGACCCACTGCCATCTAATCTCCCCCCAGGACTGGGGTGTGCGGCGGGTTGCTCTGAGCGCCCTGAGTGAAATGGCGCCCAGAGGACACAGCAGAGCCTTGAAGGCGGTGGAGGCTGGGGACAAGTCACGGTTTGTTGTACTCTCCGGTAAACCATAGGAAAACCATAGGAAAACCATAGGAAAATGGTGGTTTAATGGGATTTAATGGGATCTAATGGCACTTACCCTCTGGTAAACGTTTACATAACTATGGAAAAGCACCATTTTTAATGGGTAACTCAACTATAAATGGGAAAGACATCGAAATTGACGTTTTGTTGTAGACCATCACTGGTTGGTGATTTGGAACATGAATTTTATTTTTGCATAGATTGGGAAATTCATCATCCCAACTGACGAACTCATATTTTTCAGAGGGGTTATCAACTTCATTGGGGTGTCTAATCAAATCTAAATCTGACATTGATGATTCGTTTCTTATATATGGATATATATATATTATATTATATATATATATATATTATATAAGGCTCAAATCATGGTTTGATCCGCTGGGTAATCCATGATGGTTCCGCCTCCCAATCCTGGGATCAAACATGGACTCCTCTTTTCCTCCTGCTGGTTGCATCTCCACTTTCATAGAATTGGATGATGGGAAAATTTACAGGAAACCCCTATATTTGATGGTAAAAACCATGGTTTCCTGTAAATTTTCCCTTAAACCAATCCAATGACACTTTGCCTCTTCTCCTTTTTTTGTTTCTTCTTCTTCTTGTTCTTCTCTGCTCTCCTCCCTTTTGGTTGGCTTCTGTATCATTGGAAAGGATAACATATATATTATATAGTTAACGAAACCAGATTCGCATCTACTAAGCTGTGTCCACCAGTCTGCGCTCTGCTCCGGACACACACACAGATAGATGTTCAATGGTTTGTCATGATCAAATCAACTGTGATTCAATGATCCAAGTCTTGGTGGGCCAGGTTCCACATTTGCTTGGTTCAAATCTTTAACCTACCGTTTTTTTTTGTTTGGATCAAAAGTCCCAATGGTACCTTGCTATTCCACTTGTGTTGGACAAATCTTCATATTTTTCTCATGATTTGTTCGCCTTTTTTTTTGCTAACTCCGAAATCATGGTGGGTGAAATCCCAGCTTTGCTCAGAGCACCATCCACGGGACACCCGGACGCCGCCGGACGCCAGGTCTATCTCCGCGACGGCGACGACGACGTGCGGGCCGCAGCGGCGGCGGCGACCGGGAAGCTGGCGCCCAAGGGGGATGAGGTCCCCAGATGTCAGCGATGGACGTCCTGTGGATCCAACGATGGTTACCCCCTGGCATAGCGAAGCCATGGCACAAATAGATGTGAATTAGGGCTTGAAATCGCGATTTTTCCCCATATTTTCCATAGTTATGTTAAATTTCCATATAGATGGTTTTTTAGAAAGCCCCAAGAAGATAGACGTTGGTAAAGTCCCACAAAAACAATGGGCAGCCATGTTTGATTCCGACAAAACCATGACAGGACTCGCTTGGAAAGTTGTTGGGACTGCTGCAGGATGACGATGAGGCCTGGTGATGTGAGATTAAGCCTGGCTGCCAATGCCACCCACTGTGGCTGGTACACAACATCCACTTCGAGGAAAATAGGGGGTGGTTTGTTGTTGAGTTCAGCACATTATATTTTTTGGATTCTTTCTTGGGAAATGTACATCTACCAACCAGAGAATTTCTTCGTAAACGCGAGACATGTGGCTTAGACACATACCAATCTGGGACAAGGTTTTGAAATGTTTTGAATGTGCCCATCCCCCCAAATATCTTGAAACTTGAGTGCTGCTCCAAAAGTCAGTCAATCATATTTTCCAATCATTTTCCCATCATTCTTCATCAGATCTTCCATGATGTTTACCTGCTTCGGAAGCGAGGCTGTGCGCCAAGCTGCAGCGCTGGCCGTGGGCCGCGTGGCGCCTAAGGGGCACTCGGAGGTGGTAAGATGCCTCAGGGATCTGGCCAATGAGGAAGATGACGAGCCTTGACGAACGAGGGTTTCCATCGTCGGGGCTACCCCAATAGCTGGATTATAAAGTTTATTTTACGCAAATCCTATATATTTAAACAATGGATGATAATTGGGGGTTATGCCCATGACTTAGGAAACCTCCATATACCTGGAATAATTAGGGATTATTTAAGAGTTAACAAACTAAATATGGGTTTATAATGAGAAAAACTATCTATGACAATATTTGGAACTTAGTAACTGGTTACCTAGGATTGTTGATCTATTGGGAATATCAGCTTTTTTCCCGAATGCGTAGCAAGGGTTCCCGTTTCACTCTGGGGGTTTGGGGGTTGAGGGTGTGTTTGCTAGACGTTGCGTTTGCATCGGCAACCGTTTGCAACGGTTCGCGTGAGGTCCCTATGGCCGTGCCTATGGGGAGTGGTGCAAAAGTGGTCACTTTTGCAGGAGGTTTCAAATGTTCCGTAACCTCGTTTTGTGTGGCAGGCGTGGCACTTTGTGACATTCCAACATGTTTCATAACGTGGTAAAAGTCCTTCTGTGTGACAGGCGCAATACTTTTGCGCCATTTTCAGAAGATGATTTGGATTTTGCGTGGCAGGCGCAGCGCTTCAGACATGTCGTGTTACGTGGTTGTTGCGAATCGCATTGTCGGGGCTGCGTCAAGTGGTGACAACGTGCAAATTTCGTGGCAGGCGTGGCATAGTAACTATCCCAAAATGACCGAAGGGCAGGGTCCCGCAAATAAAGAGGGTGGCCGGAATTTTCAGGTTGGTGAATTGTAAAATTGATCCAGATAGACAGATGACTTTGACATATGCCTTAGACTCGAGTCTATACCCATATGTATTTTGTTTGTACAAACAAAACTAAATACATTAATAGTTGCATAAATAGATACATACATAAGTAAAGTGATAAATAAATCAATATATATATTATTATATATATATAAATATATTAATGTATGTATGTATATACACATTATATCGACATGTATATACAATTATATACATGCGACATACTCAGTTGCAAGTGAGCATGCGATTTTGGAAGGGGTATCTAAGGATAGGCATGTTGGTGTTGAAGTTTACCATGGGACATAGCAACTTGTGCGTTGGTTGCCATATCGGGCAAACACGTGGCACCAAGGACAAAGTTCGTCGAGTGGTTGTGTCAACCTTGCATACCTTGCGGTAAAAAGATGGGCGACACGTACAGAAACCCATGGAAACAATTAGTAGCAATAAAAGTGAGAGGCTGTTGCTTCACGGCAGCATCTATGTGAGTTGTAGGGCACATTCGGGTTCACACATGTTCACAAGATGGGTTTGTTTTTTCCATGGAGTATATCTCTAAATCCATAGATTTTTTCTCAGCATGTAACTCTTCGGCACATGTAGTTGACATGGAGGTCTAGCTGGCTGTGTTGCAGACATGGCTTGCTGGATTTGAGACTATGTCTGATATTCTTGGTGATATACTGACACAAGTTCCCCATTTATATACTGTAAATCATTGTAAATCTAGTTCCAGTTGGTGGTTTCAAACAGCTGTTCTTCTTCCTAATATGTGGGATGATAATCATCCCCATTGAAGATCATATTTCTGGGTATTTGAATCCACCAATCGATGATTTGTTGTTCATTTCACGCCGATTGGTGGAAAAAACTCAGGTACCCCAAAACTCCAGTGGTTCAAAAGAATGTCTCCCCCGTTACGCTTCAATGGCAAGAAAAATTGCGGTGGTAGATCATTTTTTTTTTAGTCAGGGACCAAATCCGTATCTCAGCCATTCTCAGCCCTTTTTTCTTGTGAACACACCATGATCTTGAGAGGAGCTGTATGGCTTTTCCAACATCAACACGGGTGAGTGGACCGATGGCCTCGTTGCTGGTCCATTCTGATGATTTCTGGAGACTTTTTGGAGACATTGGAAACATTGGCAACACTGGGCATTTGTGGAATCACTAGCCTCTGGTAAACATACAAAAAAACTATGGAAAATCACCATTTTTCATGGGAAAATTCACTATAAAGGGTGATTTTCCATAATTATGTTAAATTTCCAGAGAGTAATGTGTTTTATCCCAGGAAAACACAGCATTTAGTTTATTTCAGAAGACACCTCAGTTGAGCTCGGGTATAAGCCACAAATTGGATGCTTTGATGACCAAAGTGGGCACAGGAGTTTAAACATTTGATCCATATCCAAGCCATTCTGCGTAAACCCAGGCACCGTTCGGTTTGACAATGTTTGACTGGTTGATTGTTGAGATTCTTCAGGTTGATATATATATATATATATATACACATAATATAAATATCCTACAGAGTGTTGAGCACAAAGTTTGGACACGAAAGGAGTCGGTACGGTGTCGCTGCTATTTATGACCCAGGCTAAAACTGCTCCAGCTGGCAATCGAAGGTCCGGATTCGATGATTTTACCATAGTTCCCAGTACAAATGTTGATGATTCTGATCCAGAGATGTTTTATGATCCAGAGATGATAGTTGATGATCATCAACATTTTGATCTGGATCATGTTAGTTGAAGCAGATCATAGTTTCCCAGTACGAATGATAGTTGATGATCCGGAGATGATGATGAATTATGAATTTTCATATATATATATATATTGTATATATATATATTTAGACACATAGATTCCCCGCCATCCTTGAAAGCCCCACATGATCAGCACACCGAGGTGGCTCTACTGGTGCGCGAGGCTGTGAGCGATACCTCCGACAACAAGAAATGGGTGCCGTCGCCTTTTCGTCCGCTGGGTCAACTGGGTCAACCTTGCTGGATCACGGGAACAGGGACGATGGGTCAGCGACGACTTGGAATGTCAAGTGGAACAATCCATGTGGGGATGGGTCAAAGCCTATTATTACCATATTGGGGGAATAAACATTCATTAGCCAGATATTTTGGGGTGCACTAGGTACCAGGGCTTTGACACATCCCCATGTTTCTCAGCAGCTGAAGATCTGAAATAGATGTTCTTTGCAGGGGAAAATAAAAAAGATCAGCCTGGCCATGGAACGTCTATGACTTGGCAACGCACGAAACCTCTGATGCTTCATGGTTAGCTCTGGGATTGAACCATCTCAACCAGTAGCTTTGGAGACTTGGAGATGACACACGTCTGGAAAATAAAGAAAGCACGACTCTCATGACTTGTGTTTTTTGAGGTGACTGGCTAGGTTCAGCACCGTCCAAAAAAATCATCCCGTGTTTGGGGTAGCTTCATTCTCTACAGCAAAGACCATCCACTAAGAATTATTGGTTACTAGCTAAGGTGTGCAGATATGTCCAGATTGATATTTTAGCGGCTTAGATGGATTTGACCTCAGCGCTTGCTGGATTAGGGGTACCAATTTTGAGAAGCCACCGCCATCCATTACCACTGATCAAAACTGCTAGCCTGACTCTTTGCAATAGAATTACATAATATAATCTACCCTTCAGTCACTGCAACGAATTATTCTAGGTCCATCTGAAATCGCATATCGCATTGATCGTGATTCATCCTGCAATATTAGGATGGCTTCAGACTGCAGACTGGGGCCATTTAAATCATTTCTGGCCGGTGAAGCTCCGGTCGAGGTCGAAGTCCCATCCCATTTCCTTCACCCAGGTGCTCTTCGACGGACCCGTGGATGCCATTTGGATTGAGAACATGAACACGGTGACCTGGCGGCGTACCAGAACTGTTCGGGTTGGTTTTTCACCGGCAATTTCAATAGGAGGGTTACCCGGCCTGGTTATGTGAAAATAGCTATTGAACATGGCCATTTATAGTTGATTTACACATTAAAAATGGTGATTTTCCATAGTTATGTAAACGTTTACCAGAGGGTAACCCTCCAAAAAATACCATTTTCACCACCAAAAATGAGAGATGTTATAGCCTCAAGGTACGGGAAAAGCTTGCCGATATCCCCGGAGAAATCAGGGAATTGGGAGATCAGTAGTATATAGGTTGGGGATACAAGCGGGGATGTACCCATGGGATCCATGGGTGAAGGGTAGATCAATACTTTGCAATCTCTTGCCATACAATGGAGAATGGATGCCAAATGCAAGCCATGTGTCTGAAACGCGAGCTGCAGACCCCCGGAAAACGGGTGTACAGAGATGATTCTGATGGAGCGAAGGTATCGGAGAATCCCCCTGTTGCAGGTAGGTATGGTTCAAATCTTGGGCAAATGGTAGGAACTTTGGAAATTGGTGACTTTTAAGATCCAAACTTTTAGTTTTCCAAGCACTTCTTTCTAAAGGGTCAACAAAATTTGAGCCAATACCTTAAATGAATAATGCATATTTCCCAGCATGTCTGTTGGCAAATATTTCCACCATATATATAATTATATATATATATATATCTTTCCTTATCCACAATGAGCTCTGTGATTTTCGGACAAGACGGTCCGAGATTTACCGGTGGTTAAGAGCTTAGCTAGACTGATACTTGTTGGTCATAAAGCCATTCCCATCCCACCACGTGGCTTGGCGGTGCAGTTCCAGTTATAAGTGGATGTACCCTTTGGTAATTTTAGCATCGCCGGAAAATCACCATTTTCGCAAACGGTCCATCATCTATCAATGTTGAGGTACCAGAGTTACCAGAGAGTGAATCTAAAAATAGTGGATAACACATATTATCAAACTTAATTAAGTGGATAATTAAGTAATCACTACCAGGAAAACAGCCCATAAAATTCCATTCATAACATCACTTGTCATCCCATCAATTCCCAGGAACACATCCCATAAACTTCCCTTGAATTACCATATAAGTGGACATATCCTTCTGGTAATTACCATTAATGGCAAATATTACCATTTTCAAGGGGTTTATATATAATTATACATATATATATATATATATATCTGGTTGGTGGTTTCACACATTTTTTATTTTCCATAATATATGAGCCGTGGTTGTTCAAAGTGGGATTCCTCCCAGCTGGTCGGTAGGTTCTGCTGATCGTCCCACGCTTCTTTTCAGGTTGCCATGGAATCTCTTGGGAGCATTCTGACAGGTGACAAGATTGAGTTCACCATTGTTGAAAGGCTTCAGGTTGGGTTGTTCCGGTGTCTCCTTCACCCCAACACTGAGATTGTGCTGCAGGTTGATGGGAAGTGGGATCCTCATGTTGCTTCCTCTAGTAGTGCTACGCTCCTGGAATTTGAAGCTAGTTGGGCAAATGGTGTCATTCATGTGACCGCCAAGAAAGATGGTAGCAGCTGCCTGTTGCTGCATCCAAGTCAGAATCGTGGCCAAGTTCGAATTGCTGAGTTTTTTGGGGGGCTGGCTGGGTGGTCTTATGCCCTTCATGCCTTCGGTGTCGAACCGGCTGTGATCATTGAACGTGATAGCAAGGTTGCCAGTGCTTGTGCCCAAGCTTGGCAGTGCGATGTGATTGAACCTGAGACCTTTCTGGAACGTGCCCTTTCAGGTGATGTGAAGGAGTCTGTCATTGTTTGTGGTTGTGTTACCAATTCACTTATTTGGCAGGGTCTTGGAATCATGAATGTTGCTCATGGGATGGCCTCACCACCATGTCAGCCGTGGTCTGGTGCTGGGTCAGAACGTGGTATGAGGTCAGATGATGGCAAGGTCTTTTCTGATCTCTTGAAGATGGCAGGTAGGCTGCAATTGATGTCTCTGATGGCTGAGAACGTGCCAGCCATTGTCTCTCATGGTGACTTTCCAGGCATGATTGCAGGTGCATTGCTTGATGGCATGAAGATGGTAGTCAGTGGAGTGTACAGCTGCCAACGTATTTTGCCGGTGTACAGGGACCGCTGGCTTGCAACATTTTGTCATTGTACAGTCACCTTCGATCCCGAGATTGTACAAAGAGCTCAGGCGTTTTCATTAGCTTCCGGTAGCTTGTGTTTTCCAATGCCTGGTCCCTCCCTGCTTGCATCCGATTCCTTGCATCCGGCCTCAACATCCGATTTGCGTAATCATTTGTTGTTGAACGATGCTGCCTTGGAAATGCTGAAAAGAAGTGACCTTGTCCCCAAGTGGCTTGCCTCCAAGATCAACTGGTCTCTCGATGAACCCGTCCTGTCTGCTAGAATTGTCACGCCTGACATGAAGATGAGTGGGGTTATGGCCAGGTATGGGAGTCAGCATTTGTTGCCAATTGACCTTTTGCTGTCCAAGGGCTTGCAGACAGTTGTAGTGAAGGAGAATGGAAAAATCCGCTTTTTCTGCCCATGGGAAATTCTGGCTGCTCTAGGCTTTCCTTCGAAAGTTGTGATTGCAGCTGATTTGACTGATGCCTTTCAACAGGTTGGGAATTCCATCAGCCCGATTCATGCATGGATTCAGCTTTCCAAGACGCATATGTTGTTGGGTCATCTGTCCATGTTTTCCGTTGATGCTGATGTGTTGGCAGTACTGAAGAGGATTAGGGAGCAGTGCATTCGTTTATCTGCTTTTGAACCCTTTGTCGACGGTGTTTTTTCCAAGCTCAGGGACGTGTGCTTTGAGGATGATTTGCCAGTGCAGGTGAAGCGCTCAAGGCAGTCCAGCGAAGTAGAAAAAGATGTGTCAGCTACCATTCCTTTCGTTGCTGAGGTAGATTGTCAAGCTGTTTGTACTGCTCCGATGAGTGAGAACTGCGTCTTTGCAATTGAAAAGTTTGATGGTTCCTTGCACAGCTTTTGCAAAGGAGGGCTTGCGTTCCTCAAGCATCACCAACACAATTGGATGGTAGTTGTCCACGGGGCGGTGGATGAAGCGTTGGACCAACTCATTGGACGGGCACTTCCACATGCCAAGAAAACCCATTTTGAGCATTTTCAGTGGATGGGTCGTGAGATTCAATGGCAGGACAACGTCACTTGTGCACCGCCTGCAACCATTCTTTTTCGACCTCTTGTGTTCAAAGTTGAGTGTGTGTTGCCGGATGGTAGCATGATTGAAATGAATGGTGATGTGACATGGACCATTCGGACTCTCATGGCATTCCTTGCTGCGAAACTCAAGTGTAATGTGGATATCCTGAAGGTTGGTTACAATGGTATTCCCACCAAGGCATGTGATTTTGTCACGGAATTTCCCATGCAAACCTTTCAAGTTTCCTTTCAAGCGTGTCTGCCAGGGTATGTTGCTTTTGCTGCAGTGGACCACAAATTGCAAGAAAAGGGTATGATCCCTGCACATGATGGCTGTGTGCGTTTTGTCGCAAAACATCCGGCTTTCAAAGTGATCAGAACTGCCTGTGTGCCAGTCGGATCCCCAATTGCTGCTGTGGTTCGAATCCTTTTTCCTGATTTGTGTGGTACCATCACCTGGACTGTGCATGTGCAAGGAACACCGTGCAGTGTTGAACAACCGGTTGATAAGCACACTACATTTGATGTGGAATGGGACTGCTTCAAGCCGTTGCCGCCTTCTGCAGTCAGTGCATTGTGTCTCCTTTTGCCCATTGATGCTGCCCAGATGCAAGTTAAGCACCATGCCAGTCCCCAACGTTGGGTGAAGTCACCATTTCGTACGAAAGCGCAGATCCTTCGCACTGATGAGAGTATCACGCTCATGCAGGTGGCTGCCTCATTTGTTGCACATGCACAGCTTGATTTGAACATGACTTGCCATGTTGATGGGATTTTGACAGATCCTTCAATTTGTCTCAGCCAAGTTTCCACACAGCATGTCATTTGTTTCAAAGTTGCTCCTCTTTTGGGGGGTGCCAAAAAAGCCGATACCATCAAAGCCAGGGTTGTCAAAGTGCTGGAGCAACATGGTGTCTCTAAGGACGCTAGCAATGATAGAGCGGGATCCTTGTTGTCCAAGGCCGATTTCGAAACCATTGCCAAGGCTGAATCAGGGACGGATGATGACTTTTGGGCTGCCATGAAAACTGAGGCAAACCGAGTGAACTTCCGACTTGTCTTCAGAAATGAAATGCAGCAGGCAAAGATTGATGGTCGTAGGAAGCCACCCTCCAAGCAGGCTCGAAAGACCAAGACTGCAGGT
>Ga0126342_10009429_pt1 | contig 17499 bp, 18 predicted proteins | sample Cyp1metagenome_FD_92528 | JGI IMG/M metagenome (GOLD analysis project Ga0126342, IMG submission 92528) | Coral microbial communities from Lord Howe Island, Old Settlement Bay, Australia - Cyphastrea 1 metagenome | ecosystem: Host-associated > Invertebrates > Cnidaria > Coral ... | reverse complement strand
TGCCCACCACCTAGTACAGAGCTTTTGAACTGGCTCGAAGAAGCCAGTGCACACTGTAGTGTCCTAAGAGATACTGAATGGCTTCCGGACTACCAAGGAGGCTAGTGTGCCTAATTTTCTGCAAGCTGGGCAGCAAGGACCCATCCTTTGACGCCATGAAATGAAAAAAAATGAAAATGAATCATAGATAGTTCACCTCCCAATTTTTTTGGGTGAAAACCCTTGAGCATTGGTGATACGCTGGCATATTTTTCAGTGGAGGTGGCTCAGCCACCAACTGGTCTCAATTTCTGGTGAAAAACAACTCATAGAGTTTTTTTTCCTATTGAAACATGCCATTTACAGAATTGGACAATCACATATGCATAATTTCACTATGAATGTATCCATTTATTATTCACCAAGTATTCGGAATAAACAAAAAACAATAACATTGAATCATTGAATACACGTTTTCTTTAATCAAAATAAGTCGAATTATTATATGATATTTTCTATTATCATTGAGATAACTATTTGTTTGAGATAATGGTTTTCTATTGTCAGATGATCACAATTATTGTCTATTCTCTATGTTTTTGTGAGATAATGGTTTTCTATGTTTACCATGGTATCATTGTGAGATATGATTAATACTATTATCATCTATTTTTCATATTATTTCTATATTGTGAGATCATGGTTTACTATTATATCTATGTATTATGTCTATATATATGTTTTCTATATTGTGAAATAATGGTTTCTCATGGTGAGATATTATTAATACTATTATTCATCTTTATTGTGATAATGATAATCATTATTTCTTTATTGTGAGATCATTATCATTCTGAAATAATCACCATGGTTTACTATTATCATTCTGATATTTATAATATTATGATATTTACTATATGATATTTACTATATGATATTTACTATATATATATATTATGATATATAATGTTTACTATTATCATTATCACCAGGCTTGGCGTTCAACGCCCAGGCGCCGCGTCTCCGCGTCTGCCTCTTCGGTGTGGAGCCCCTGGACTCGCTGGCGGCCGCCGCGGCGCCCTTCGCCGCGCTGCCGGCGGCAACCGCGGCGCCGGCGGCGCCGGCGGAGGCGGCAACGCCGCCGGCGATGCCGTTTGAGGCGTGGGAAAAGGTAGGGAAAATGGCAGGAAAGGTGACTTCAAACGAATTTTTCTGGATCTTTGGGGATTGAAATAGATGTGATGACATGGTGATGTAAGCTGAATATGCTGGGAGGATGTATTTTCGATCATTGGAGGAGTTGGACGTAAATTTTGAAGGATACTGTTAGTTTCGCAGTACAAGTCACCAGGGCTTATAGTTTTTGGCTGATACCCCACACCTAGGTCAAGTTGGCGATCACATCTCTTTGAAGTTGGTCCATGTAGTTTTAGAATGTTTTAGATTTGTCAAAGTGCCACAGATGTCCTGTTGGGTTGATGATTATATGTAGATAATTGTCTATATATATATAATATAATATAAATAAAAAAATACATAAATATACATATGTACATATATATATACACATATTTATAATATGTATATTACATGTATGTAGTATACATCTTAATATTGATATTGATATTAATGTAGATATTGATATGGGGAAGTATCATGATCCATTATGGCAATCCCTATTAACCAACCAGATGGCTTTCGGCCTGGTCCAGGCCACGGTGCTGCCGATTCTTTTGCGGATGCGGCCGGTGCAGGCCGGTTTCCTTAGGAAAACGATCTGCTCCCCCGATTTGGTGATCTGTTCATGTGGCACCGGTCCTTTTTTGTCATATTTGGGGCGCTTGGGATTATCCAAGTCGATCAGTACCCAACAAGCCACAGCTTTTGTAGGACCTTAGAAAGCTGCATTGTTCCTGGCAGCTGCCGCCGTCGCAAGAGGACGAGCCGTTGGCACCGCTGAGCGGTGGCCGTTGTGGATAGACCTGTATTGGAATGGATCACCGATGATTCTCCAAATGGGGAGGTTGAAATAGTCCAGCTAGACGAGTTCAATGCGAAAACAAGGGTCCAGGTATTGATCTTGGTAATTATGTTTGCTTAGAATTTGCGTAATTGATTTGGTTTGTAGCATCTTGTAACATGTCCGGTCGTGAAAACTTCTGATTGAGGAATTCTCTGGTCAAGAATTCCCATCTGCCCTGTTTGCGAGAAATAAGGCTTTGGGTGTTTGTCAATTTGGCATTTCTTCTGGGAGTGAGTTGTGGCGGGGCGATGCAGTGCCAACTTTTCGCGGCAGGACTATCTTTCGCAACCTCTGTGTCTTGGCACAGTTGAAGATGGGCTTGCAAGCTTGGGAGATGCTTTAGGATAAGGCAACTAGAAACTATCTTGGTAACTTAACATAGCTGTGGAAAATCACTATCTTAAATAGGTAAATCTATAAATGGCTCATTTTCACTCGCTATGTCTATGTTAAATTACCGGAGGGTAAAGTCTGATACTTGATTTCCAAACCATTCAGCATGATTGGGATAGCGGGAAAACAAGTCGAGCACTAGGTGTCTGTATAAGTATGGGTCAAAACAACTAAAGACCAAGGGAACCACCGGTTTTGGCAACTATCATATTGTTGGGTATAGTATATCCCATTATACTCCCCTTAAGTCACCATATATAGATTATTTTCCAATGAAAATAATCATATTATCCCTATTGATCCATTGCAGTTCATTAAATCTCATTACATTCCATTCTATAATACCAATATCCCACTAAAATCACCATTTAGTAGATGATTTTGCCCCTGAATATCCCATTAAACAATCCTTAAATGACGCAATTGTGACCCTGGAGGAACTACATTGGTCACCTGGTGGGTCACGAGGGCGCTGGCTCTCTGCAGTCCTTTCTGAAACGGCAAGGCCGTGGAGATCTCCACGTGGTGATGGGCAATGGCGTTTCATGCCCCAAAACAAGGGCCAGGGCCCAGATCATGGAAAGAGACTTACAAGGGAAACATTGTGAAACTTTTTCTTTAAATTTGGGCAGACCATATGACCACTGACATTTGAGTGATATGTCTCACATATTTTTCTTGGGATGCCTGGGTAAAGCCACCGTAAAGCGTCAGAAAGGAAGCGGCCCCGGACAGGCCTGGCTACGGAGGTGGAAGCTGGAGTTGGGGAGGATGAGGATTTCAGCTGCAACCGCTGGCGCCGTGGCAGCGAAGTCAGTTGGAAAATTTTGAGTCGGCTTATCAGCTTAGCGACATCACTATCATCATTATTCCGACTGACTTTATGAATTTTTATGAATTATCATCATCATTATTATGGATAAACCCTCACCATCATTCTTACCATGATGATCCATGATGATTACTATCATCACTATCACTACTCTTGTCAATGTCATTATTACTATTATTGCAGTCATGGTTAGTATACCACTGGTTGTTTATTCTCACAATTATTATTATATTACTATTTACTATTGTTACTGCTATCCTCACTGTAACAATTGACTGCTATCATTATACTATTGTTGCTGATAGTTGATAGTATGAAAAAATATAACATTATGATACTATCGATATATGATATTTACATAATAGCATATATATATATCTCATTATTGTAGTGTTATACTATATTATTTGGTTGGTGGTTTGGAACGTTTTTTATTTTCCATTTCAAAAAAATGGGACTTTCATATATTTTCAAGATGGTTATATAAAACCACCAACCAGTTATCCAGTTATATATACTATTGTTACTATATTATAACCCTCTGGTTATTTAACATAGCCATGGAAAATCACCATTTTTAGTAGGTAAACCATCTATAAATGGGCCATCTATACCATGGTTATGTTAAATAACCTATATGAAACTCTTTCCCCAGCTGATCGCCTCAGGTGCAGCATCTTCAGTGTGGATATCACACTGACCGACCTGGGCTTCACCCAATGGATGGAGGTCGGGGGCTGTCGGAACGCCGTCGGAACGCCCGGAGAGAGATATGATGGGATGATGGCCTGGGATGGTTGTTAAGTTTCCAAAAACGTCCCAGAAACTCCCCATTATCCATGGTTAATGTTATGGATGGTTGTTAAGGATGGAATGGATTGAAATGGAGGATGGGATCTAAAAAAAAAACATCTTTCCTACCTGAGGAATGCAGGGATGGGATGGTTGTTAAATGTTGTTAATAGTTATGGATTGGGTCATTTTTTTCAGTCACTACGTTTAACGTTTAGCACCAGCAAGTCATTTGTCTCGGAGTAAGACTCGTAACTTTTTGCATTGAAATGGGAAGATGGATGCAATTTTCAGCGTTACGAACTTAGTATCAACAGCATCTTGTACAACAAAGAATATATTAATCTTTTTACTTTGCAGGCAGCGATGCAAGTTTCTGTTGAAGTGTAGCCATTTGTCTAAAAAGGGACCGGAAGGGGGTCAGAATATTGGTGTGTCAAGCTTCATGGATCCCGTGTTCACAGTGAAGCTGTGGTGCCAAATTCAATAACTCCTAAGCTGGGTAGTGGCAATGGAATTTGTCGATGACTCACCGGTTGGATGTTTTCCAATTTCCATTTCCATGATTGCCAGAGGATATCGGCTTGAAATGACTCCACAAACTTTAGAGGTTATAGCGTATGATTTGTAAGTCATCTCCAAGTTTTTCTGGACCTGCTTTGGCTATGGATCAATACCTATGCCTATACATACCATTTTTAGGGGGATGAACATCCATTTACCAGCTATTTTGGGGTTCACTAGGTACCAGGGTTTTGACCCATCCCCATTTGGAGGGTGTTTCCAGATTCTAAAGTCCTGTCAGGTGGCACATGCGCTGTTTCTCTACTTGGCGATGTTGCGAAGGGAAGGCCTCGGAAGCCGATACGATGTACCTGGTCGATCCTGGTAGTGGATTGAATTCCGTTACGAAGCACCTCTTTTTTCGGGAGTTAAGGTCCCCTTTTTTACTATTGAATCCCCATAGTTCGCACGCCCATTCTTACCGGAGACCTCCAGAGGCCCTCAGAAGTGGGTCTTCGATGAGCTGAGAAGGGCGCAGGCCTCTTCGCATGGTTCCTGGACCTCCGATGTACCCTCTGGTAAACGTTTACATAACTATGGAAAACCACCATTTTTAATGGGAGAACTCACTATAAATGGCCATTTTCAATAGCTATGTTAGTTTACCAGAGGGTAAGTGAAAGTGAAGTGGGTTTATGGCTGGAAAGTGGTACCAATAAGATCAATAAGCCCAAACAATTGCAATCATGTTCAAAGTCCTTGTCTATCGCTCTGGGCCGCTAACATTAGTGATTAGATCATTTACCATGGGCTTCAATACCAAAATGGTACTGAAACATACTAAAATGGTCTAATGGCTTGGATGATTTGGGGATACCCCCATGACTTCCGAAACCTCCATTGACGTTGGATGTTTCTCAAAATGGCAGGAGATGTCGTGGCAGTTCCTGGCAGGGTCGCCCAGAATTTTGGGTGGCAAATTTCTTTGGATTTTGGAGGAGCAGTTTCATGCATCGGGTGGGACTCAAAGTTATTTTCACCATCAAACATGAGACGCATCGGCCCGAAGACTTATCTCACAATCACACTTTGGGGGTTTATCTATCCATCTATCCATCTATCTAATCTAATCTAATCTCATCTAATCTAGTCTAATCTAATCTAATCTAATCTAATCTAATCTTACCTATCTACCTATCTACCTATCTATCTATTTATCTATCTATCTATCTACCTACCTATCTATCTATCTATCTACCTACCTATCCAACCTATCTAATCTATCTATCTATCTATCTACCTGCCTACCTACCTACCTATCTATCTACTTATCTACCTATCTATCTATCTACCTACCTACCTATCTATCTCTATCTATCTATAAATACATCGATTGACATCAAAATTGGTCACATTTTACCCACTGCCATGTCCAGCCTAGGAGGAGACGGAACCCATGGAATACGTTCAAAAGTTGGCGTTGCTTGGCACATTGCAGCTCTTGGCGATCACATTTCCGGCAAAGATTTGTTACGTGTGTGGCATGTGTTGTCTTTGGAACCTGAAAGTTTCATGGTTTATTGTCCTGTATTTATTTTCTCAAAATGGTCGTTTCTCATTTGGAGACAAAACCACATGGTCCTAAGGATCGTTTTTGTCAAGTTATGGAAGTTCTGGACCTCCCAAGCTGTACTGGATTCGAAGATCATGAATTGGGGACGTTGGCAAAACTACCAGACTCAGACACTAATTACTGATGGGTAGTGCCGTGAATGAGTCCTCCACCACTGGGCATACCCTCTGGTAAACTGTCCCATAACTATGGAAAATCACTATTTTTAATGGGTAAATCCACTATAAATGGCCATTGTCAATAGCTTTTTGTATGTTTACCACTGGGCATACTGACTTTCCATCTCGGCGATTTTAATCTTTTGAGAGGGTCAGCAGGAATTTTGCCAATGGACAAGCCACCGGGTATCGACTGAAGCGATGGTCCCACAGGGCCGAATACTCTTAAAGAGGGGTGGCTACGTGACCACAAACGAACTGATTCTTTCGCTGAAGATGTGGAATCCCCCGTTAGGACTAGGTGATTTCCATTTATTTCCCAACATTACAGTGTTGTGTTGATCGAAAAGGTTGTTTTCTCGACAGATTTCCCCGAGGTGTGAGATGTTACCGGATCTGAAAGTGGCGCCGGAGCATTTGTTGACCTTTGGCACGGAGGTTGAGAGCCGGCATAGCCACCGATCACCTGGCGGTAAGCCCCCAATAGACGCCATTTTGGAAGGGAAAACACATAAGCAGTGTTCAAAACCTCTGTTGGTTGATGATTATAGGGGATTAAATCCTGCCCGATACATTGGGGATTAGAATAATCCAAGAACCGGGAATCCCGAAAAAAACCAACCAGGATTCAATGGAATGATAGAGGGATTTATTTCACACTGCTCAAAAAGATTAATCAGTAGATGACACAGGGGACCCTATTTTCAGAGACACCTGGTGCCCGAAAATAGGCACTGAAGATGGTCAAAGTCATGATATTGATGGATTGACGATGACAATGAGGATGACAATGAAAATCATTATTGCGATTATAATAGGTACTCATTATATGCTACTGTTTGATCACAATTACCATAGTGCTATCTCATCAATACTTGTTGGACGGTTTTTTTACAGAATCTCAGTTTTCAAATTGGGGTTTGTCCAAACACGGAGTATAGCGCATATCAATGCAAATCATCCCAAACGTGACGATCTTCATATTGAAACAACCACCGGGTTTAGGGTGCCTCCATTTTGGAAATACCCAGATGGTCCTCATTACCACAGTCACAGATCCGTCCTCTCTAAGGAAATCTGAATGGATGCTGTCACGCTGGGAGCCGGCGAAAGTCACGCAGCTCCCTAGACCAGCTTTGGTGAGTTTTTTTCATGGGATGAATTGGGGTAAGCAACAAAAAACCAAGGAGGTGAACAGCCGAACAACAGGAACAAGGGGGTCCTGTTTTTTGGGCTTTGGGGCTTAAGATCATCACTTTGGGGTGTTTGAATAGTGATGTGCTCCCAACATGTGATAGTTTTGTCGAGGAATGGAATGAACTCTGTTTGGGGACATTCACCCAGGATGATGGTCCTACAATCTTAACGTAAAGCACCAAGTTCCTTGATGGCTTGCAGCGTTTGCACGAGCGAACTTGTGAGTTGCCCAGCATCCAACCATTGGACATGTCCCGCGGAACACCAAATGTGATTGTGCCATTTCGCATGGGAAGTCCACTGGAGATTTCGGGGATTTGGAGTCGTGGCTGAAAAGTCAACAACTCCCAACCCAAAGATTTGAGATGCTCATTTTGATATGGGTATGGGTCAATACCTATAGATACCATTTTTAGTGGGATGAACATCCATTTACCAGCTATTTTGATGTTCACCAGGGGTACAAGGTTTTGACCCATCCCCATATTTTTCACTCATGCCATGAACTAAAAATATGGATCTCCCATTTTCTCAACCGCCGATCCCTGGCCTTCCTTCCGAGGTTTTTGGACCTCATGCAGCCGGAGCGATGCTTCACCATCCTTGTGGCCGACGGTGGCGGGGCCAGCCGCAAGCCGCGCGCCGAGGTCGAGGACGGGGCTGGTGGAAATCACTGGGGGCTCAAAGTTACGCCCCATAGGAATGGGTAAAATTGAGTAATGTCAACCCGGAATGAATAAACCCCGTTTACGTCTGTTTTTTATTGGGAGGGTACTAAAATTTATGTACCATATCAAGTGACTATTTGGAGGGTACCCCCTAATAAACCGTGGCTTATTAATCCGGGGTTGACATTAAATATACCCAAGGGCTTCATATAGGTAGTTCTGCAAAAAATCTTACAGTAGTTTACTTGTAGGATTGGAGCATTGTACGACCATGACGAACTTGGCGGCTCTGTTGGTACAGCTTTTCTTTGAGCTGAACTCCTGACTCACAGGCGGAGGAGGGAGAGGACGGGGAAGCCTCTGCATCGAGTTCAGTGCTGGATGGCTTCAAGCGTTGGATCAGATCCCAATCTTGCTGGATTTCAAACATCAGGGTTCTTTCCTTTGTAACGGAAGCAATGGCTGATAGGTTTTGGATGGTTTAGGGGTTCTTGGTTTTGGAGCTTGAACACCTTGCCAGCACTTTATCCACAATGTCTCTGCGTCTGCATCCAGATCTACAGTAAATATACATCTACAGGCATCTACATCCAGTACACCTGACCCCGTAAATCGATGCATATATATTTTTTTAAAAGCTCAATTCTAATGTATCCAGAAATATCTAGGTTACCTCGTAGATCCTTGTAGTATATGTATATTCTTCCATAGATCCATATACATCCACAGATCCACATGCTGCCACAGGAGGAGGAGGACTTCGCGGAGGACCCGGAGCTTCCGGAGGAGTCTCCGGCGGTGAAGGATCCCCACTTCGACCAGGAGGTTGGTGTTGGGGTGGGGAGGAGACGGCGCAAGGGTGTGGCTTGGGGAACAAATTGGGGGAGTTGTCAAGTTTTTCACAGAGTTTTTGTATCGCCCATTTTTTTTTTTGTTTTTTTTTTGGGTGAAAGAAGATGGAATTTGGCCAAGAAATACTGTCCCCACCAGAAATGAGGGGGATTTGAAGCATCCCCAAGTGGGGCCAAGGCGGCTGGATCGCCGAAAGTAGAGCCGCACTTCGGGACGGAGTACTGGAAGGCCGACAAGGCTGAGGCGGGCTGAGTTTTGGAGGTTACTTTATGCTATTTTTGCAGCTTCGGATTTAGTCCAATTTTTTATTTTAAATGTACTCTTGAGTTGAGACCCCAATTCTTTGTGGGACAAGAATTCAGTTTGCTTCATGTTGGCTCAGTCTCTGCATCATACTGTCAACCCCGGATTTGGTACCCTCCCAATTAAACAATCTAGGGGTTTAATCCAGGGTTGACATTAGGGGTTTCTGAAAATGGAGGATCCCCAAAACCAGGGTACCCCGGATTCCGGAAGCCCATGAGCCCCGGGTCAGGTGGACCGACTGGTGGCGCGATGTCAGATGACGGAGCCTGCCGAGGGCTTGGGAGCAGCTTGGAAGCAGCTTGGAATGCAAACCTTCTCAGAATCTATCTGCGTTGTGGAGGCATACCCACCAAATGGCCGTTCTACTAGGGCCAGGAAAAATCCATTTTCAAATTCTGGTGGACATTGGTGAACCGGTCAACCATATTCATTTTTCGGACAACCCAACTTAAACTTCAGTAGCTGATTAATAGAAACTTGAACCCATCAGAAAAAGAAGAGCTTGGCTAGCTGGTTCGAGCTGGGATTCATTTTGATCCAGTCACAAATCAGATGAATAGCTTTATCCTCCACAACGAAAGATGGATTTACAACCGAAGAGGGTGATTCTGGGGTGGTCGAGGTGTTTGCTTGAGAATGGATGGTGTTTGATTGCAATACCATAACTTTGGATTTTGATATGCCACTGCCGTTGGGGGAGTCGGCAGACGGCCAAGGCTCCATTTCTTTTTTGTCCTCTCTTGACCCCAGGCAGAGGCTGCAAGGTATCTTCGCTTGCCAGTGCCTCGACAACGTTTTTTTTGATTACTATGCGCCGCGATGTGGAAAATGAAAATGTGTGGACACAAAGGGCAATGTGTCACTGTGCCACAAACCACTGACCCAATCCTAGTATTTTGGGGTTGACTATTGGGTTTACCACATTACTGCTTGGAATCCTGATTCTTGCGATTTGATGGAGGAACCACCCACAGGAGTGAAAGGGTCAAATGTTAACGCAGACGACACATGATGATTGACTTCCCTACCTCGGTCCCTCCACAACTCTGGAGGAATTTTATTCTTGTGATACACACTCAATCATATTTTTGCAATTTTCAGACGGATGAGAGTATATGAATCTCACACATTGGCACTAGCCCATTGCCACCTCTTGTCACAAATGAGGACCGAAATCCATTTTTCCCCAACGACTTGGAGGTGCTCAGAGATGGGGAGGTGATTGCTGGATGGCTATGTTTCAGAATTGTTGACCCCTTCCGATAACAGACGACTGAGGACCAGATCTGGAAGGTACTTTTCCTTTAAAAGCAAGCGTACTTGGAAAAACTTGCATGTCTCTTGAATGCACTTGAAAGAGACCTATAGGTTATCCTTTTTTAAAAATATCTTTTTATAGGAAATCACAATCACATGCGAATTCTGCTCGCCACATCTGTCACAAAGAGATCAATTGCCAGCAGGTTCCTTCAGGTATCCAATACGGCTCATCCCACTGAGCTTACTGTCTGTTACCACCACGTTTCAAATTCTCAAAAAAGTGATGGTAAATTTATGGTGCTAATACCATTGGCAATTTATGATGAACATGAATTTCAAAATGATCTCATCATTGATGGTAATTTTGTGTTATAACTACATCACTTTAGTTGTCGGCGGGTCTTGGCCATCTTGCCGTGGCCGGTTCCGCTGCCACTTGTCAGGTCCGACCTCTGACGCAGGAGGAGAGCAAAGACTCTCTGGAGAGTACCTTGACAATGCGGTGGACGAAGGTTGGAAAATATGGGATCTGGGTCAACCGACTGGATGGGTATATTTGCATACTTGAATTCTTAGCCCCAAAAAGATGGAGAAGGTTTAATTTATCACTCTTTTAGTAGGCTTTGACTTTTCCATCGTTTTGAAGGGTATACTCTAATACTATATATAAGGGCCCCGCTGTTCGCCCTTGGTCTAGCTGGATGTGAATCCATTTCCCCAAGCTCGGCGGCATTTGTGATTTGGCTTGCAGTTCATTTGTCCAAAAAACTGGTGCTATAAATGGGGATATCAGGGATATCTATTAACTTTGCAAACTAGCTAAAGCCATTTTTTTTTTGGCGAGGGTATCTACACTTGGATATGGGATGATCATGGATGATCATGGAGGCCTTAGGTCGTGAAGGCTTCACCTTGGGGATCTTCAGATCACATCCAAGGCTGGATGAAGACCATGGAAGTGGGAGGTGCAGATCGACCAGCCTGGGTCGGAGTAGATGGTCGGAGCAGAGGATTTTCGAAAAGGAACACGGGGCCGCATTGAAAACCAAGAATTGTAGGGAAAACTACTTTGGATACTTTTTTTTTGTTTTTTTTGATATATGTCAAGCGGCCGCTGAGGGGTGATCGAAGTATGAGGAGAACTTGCCAATCTGGATCTAAAAAAAAAACTTTCTTTCAATTTCAGTCAATCCACTCTTTGCTCTAGCTCTGAAATCTGAACCCAAGAAAAGGTGGGGATAATGATTTTACGTTGGGAGCTTGGTTTTCCCATGGCTACTTGTAGGGGCGTGCATCCCATTCTAGTGAAACCATTTAAGTTGATGACATCGCATTTTTGTCATAGTTGAGTTGAGAGATCTCTTGTCGAAGTCCCAGATACCCTCCAGTAAACTAACAGTTTGCTATGGACAATCACCATCTTTAAGTTCGATAAATCAACTATAAAATACCATTTTCAATAGCTGTGTAACAGATTACCAGAGTTCCCATAATGTTACTGTGGAATAATCATGTTGAATTGCTGTTGAAGTATTTCCATCAGAATATTGTCATTATTATCAACAACATTGTCATTCTTGTCATTTTATTGTCATTCTTATCAACAACATTGTCATTATTGTCCACCTTCATTGTAATTCTATTGTCATTTTATTGTCATATTGAATATGAATCAGCCTCAAGATTACACGCAGGATTTACCCTCAACACTAGATTTGTTATATGGGTTTGTCTGAAAATAGGGTTAATCTTCCCAATGAAATAGCCATTTTTCATAGTGATAGTGATCAGCAAAACCATTGGGTTTAGGGGTACACGACATTTTCAGACACACCCATATTTTGTTATCCTCTGGTGAACTAACATAGCAATGGAAAATCACCACTTTTTATGGGAAAATCCACTATAAATGACCATTTTCAATAGCTTTTTGTATGTTTACCAGAGGGTATCCATCACTATTGTTCCAGATATGTTTTCTCCGTTGAATCCCCTTCAGATGGCGCCCGGCAGCGCTTCCTTGACACGGCGCTGCCGTGTCCGCTGCCGTCAGCGGCCGTGCCGCGGCGGCCGCGGAGAGCGCTGGAGGCCACCGGCTGCTGGGCATGGCATCTGCACGATGAGGCGAGGCAATGGGATGGAGAATGGCGAGAAGTAGGATCTATGGTACCCTCTGGTAAACTAACATAGCTATGGAAAATCACCATTTTTAATGGGAAAATCCACTATAAATGACAATTTTCAATAGCTTTTTGTATGTTTACCAGAGGGTACTTAGAAATGGGGTGTATTGATGAACAAATTACCTGGTATTTATGGGAGGTAGTTCTATATGGTAGTAGAGAGATCTATATTTCATCGATCTTTTACGGGGTGTATTGCAGGCCAGGGGTTTGATGGGTACCATGATGAGTTCACCCAGTTCACCCCAAGTTGGGATATGGGGGCTCCATGGGGCCCCCAAGCCTCTATGGATTGGGAAGGAGATGGGGTACCTGGTTTCCCATGGCTGTGGAAAATCCGAGATTTTTATCCATTTATCATTTATAGACTATATATAGATGAATTTTACCATTGAAATGGTGATTTTCTCACACAAAGGCATTATAAGAGATCAGTCATCATTACAACACATATATCTAAGATTTGCATCATAATCAGCCAAATATATTTGTGTGCTGAGTATCTAAGATATAACTCTCTCTATATATATATACATAGAGTTTGTGTCATCAACCTGATGGAAAGCATGGCATATTTGAACCCAGCACAATTGGTTGCTCAAAGAAATGCGCATATTATATATATACACAAATTATTTATATGTATATATATATATGCTTATGCATATTGTATATATATATATATTACACACATATATCTACTCTTTTCCACTAGACAAATTGCTACAATCAGAATGGAGATAGACCGTGGGGTAAAGGCGGCGGTGGATTTTTTTTTTCCCTCGGCGTAGATGTTTGTACCAAAGGGTATAAACATGAGGTAGTACAAACAGCAAATATTCGCAGTCAGGTATGTTGAGGGTGGGTTTGGCAGACTCTCAGATGTCACACTCCTGCGATTGCTTTTTGGTTGGCAAGAAAGTCTAAATCTAAAGCTTTTCATTGCGTGTTTTTCTTTATTTTTGAGTTCTGCCAGCCAAATGACAGGAATAATTACTGTATAACAACATAGAGTTTGGAACTTGACATTAAAATCAATCAGGACAAAATTGCTATAGAGTTAGATAGATTTATATACCACATTTTCCGGAAAACCAAATGGTTTCTTAAAATGGTCCGATCCCCACTTTACCACGGGTTTCAATACTATTAAACGGTCTATTGACTGGATGGTTCATTTGGGGGTACCCCCATGACTTAATAAACATCCACAAAAAAAAACCTTTGGTTATTTAGCATAGCTATGGACAATCCCATGTTTATTAGATGATAAACATGATGGTTCTTTGTTTTTCGTGAGGCAACTTCCACAGCCACTGCCATGTTTCCGCCAGGTCTTGTGCACGCCGCGTAGCGAGCTGTGGCTGAAATTCTCCGCACCTTCAGTGGTTGGGATCAAGAACCAGACCTTGCTGGCGTGGCTTCTGGGCGGAACAAGTTGAAAAGGGGAAGGTCACAGCATTTTGAGGTGTTATCCCAGTTACTTATTCGAAATGTTGCCATATTTATATACAGATATTGCAATATGTATACTGTATACTGTAGATTCACTTTTTTTGGTAGATGTTTGTTGAACAGATTCTGATGTGAATGGATTTTCAGCCGGCAAAGTGGTTGGGGTTGTCTTGAATAGATCTACGCCGCTGCGCGAAATTTCAACAAGTGACATTTCTAGGAGTAGCATTGTCTTCCAAAGCCACCTGTTAGGGGTTCCAAGCTAGTTTTGAGGTGACGGAAGATGTGTTGGGCTGACCATCGCACATGTGAAGCAAAAACAACCAAGATCTGACCATGGATCTGGCCTCACTTCATGACACGATGCGGGAAGGTCGTCATTGAAATCACTGCTGCATTTTGCAAACACTGAGGGCTGCGAATTGCGTCCCATTTTCCATGTTGCTTAGGTGAATGGATATTGATTAAAAAAACAGGTGCTCGTCTCGAAATGGATTCGTGGGGCACGCTCAAAAGGCGACCATTTTCACCTACAGGGACCATTGAGGGGTTTTCTTTACAGGAGATGGAACGAGACGGAACCTCCTCGAACGTCACCTTTTTCCAGGTTTTCCCCCATTTCCCACGTGGAACCGTGGAACCGTGGAATCCTCGAGGTTGGTGAGGGTTTGGAGCGACATGCTCAACGAGACCGTCTACCTTGCCGAACAGGTCTGGAACACGTGTGGAGTGCCTGGAGATGGTAATGCTGTTGGGAATAAACCATCCCCCAAATCCATCATTTTATGGGTGGTACAAGTAGTACAAGCCATTCCCAATGATAGCGTTATTATCGGGTTTACCACATTATAATATTTATAATTGATGAGGATGATGAGAACGGTGAGAATTACGAAAGTGATGGTGACACAGAATATACTCGTTTCAATTCTAAGTGATATAGGCATATATTCATGATGTCAATGATGTCAATGATGGCGATGAGAATGATATGAACTCCTAACTTGGAAGCTTCTACTATTCGCAGCTCCCAATATGACTGACGCCCTGAATGGTTTCACATACAGAGACAACGTTTTTTTTTTGGTGATTTCTTTGATTGGAGTTCAGGGAACGCAGAAAAACCACATCTGGTTGGTGGTTTTCCATTCAGTTGGGAATAATCATCCGAACTGACTTTCATATTTTTCAGAGGGGTAGGTATACCACCAACCAGATATATATGGTTAAAAAAGGGAGACATGATTTCCGATTCTCCCTGCAACCACTCTAATAAGTTGTGACAAAATCTGCATGTGACTGCTGACTGAAAATACATGTCAGTGACTGAGAATGACGTCTTTTCTTAATGATGGGATACCAGGAGCAGGAAATCAAGACAGGCTTGGGCTGGGGCCTTTTTTGCTGAATCTATTTAACATAGCTATGCAAAATGGCCCCTTTATAGATGATTTGTCATGATTTACAGTATTAAACATGGTGATTTTCCATTTCAATGGATGTTTCAGGGACAATTTCAAACAACAACAACCAATGTTCGGACGGGACAGTCCGAATGGCTTTCCTGGTCAAAACCACCCCAAGGATCGGTCCTGGTGCATCCCAAAAATGGTGCTGAATGTGGCCATGAGGAAAAAAGGGTCACTGGCCACCAAATTGGATGCACATCCAAGTTCCAGTTACATATATAAATGGCTATATGGCTATATATTTATACATATATATATATACGTATATATATATATAGCCATATAGCCATAGTTCTGGGGGTTGTATGCCAACTTGTAGGCCTTCAAATACCATGCTTGCAGCCCATGTATTACCACTGCAACTGCACCAGGCCTCGCTGGATCTTCGCTTGCGGGATGACTTCTATGGCTTTGACATGCGGGCCGGAGGCGGTGACCAATGATTTCCAAATGGAAAATGGCCATTTATGGTTGATTTACCTAGTAAAAATGGTGATTTTCCCTAGAAAACTGTTGGTTTACCAGAAGGTAACCCAAGATTCGGAATGCAAATAAGGAGTGGTAACTGCAAATAAGATGTTGCCAGAGTTGAAACTCAAGAAGGGCAAAGTCGAATTTTGGGTTTGAGAAACAACTTGTGATGGTCTTCACAATCCTTGATTTCAGCCAATTTCACCTCCAAACACATGTGATTTTGTTTTTTTTTTTTTTGCATTTTTTTTAAAACAGGATGCTGTTTCTGTTTTGTGGGGTAGAGTATATATAGAGTAGAACCACTTTAAGTACGACCGACATTCAAAAACAACTGCAAAATATGTTTCAGACATAAAATTAATGTGTCTTTTTAAATTGAGGACTACTCATGTCATGTGAATTACCGTTGAAACATTTAAACCTATGATAGACATCCAAAAGCACATTCAAAAAATTGAGAAGATGGGATGGCATTTGATGATATTTGATGTTCAATATATCAGGATATATCAGGGACAGACGGTGCAAACAATTACGTTGGTTTGTTTTTTTTTGGGACGCCTTGAGGTTTAGGAGCCCTCTTTTCAGGTTTTCGTCACAGGTTGCCGGTTGCCAAAAGAGGTCATCTTATAGAGCACACTGACACACTGCGCTAGAACTTATGAACTTAAATTATATAAGTAGATATAAACATAGAAATTATGACAATAACATCTAATCATGCACAAAATCTCTTAACCATTAATTTCCTATTTTATTCACTAGTTAAACATTGTGATCATAAAGGCTTAGGAATCTATTATTTATTATCTGGATTCATCTTTGGAATCTCCGGTACATTAATATCAGTCCTTATAAGAATAGAATTATATTCTGCAGGACATAGGATTATCTCCAGAAAACTAGAACTTCTATAATATAAATATAAGCATTACATTGCATGGCTTTCTTATGATTTTCTTTTTTGTAATGCCTGGCTTGTTTGGAGGATTTGGAAATTATTTTGTACCCATCTTTTGGATTATCCTAGAGTACGGTATAATCCTTTCTGTAATCTCAGAATTTGTAGGTGGTACAGAGTGGACGCTCTACCCACCATTATCCACTTCTTTTATGACTTTATCACCTTCAAGTACAGGAAATCTTATATCTGGATTAATAATGTCTGTATATCTTCATGTCTTACATCTCTTAACTCTTGGACAACAATTCATTTTCTGAGATCTTATTATCTGATATTATCTTCTATCCCATTATTTCCTTGGGCTTTCTTGATTACAGCTTTCATGCTTTTATTAACATTACCAATCTTATCTGGTAC
>Ga0126342_10009428_pt1 | contig 17501 bp, 7 predicted proteins | sample Cyp1metagenome_FD_92528 | JGI IMG/M metagenome (GOLD analysis project Ga0126342, IMG submission 92528) | Coral microbial communities from Lord Howe Island, Old Settlement Bay, Australia - Cyphastrea 1 metagenome | ecosystem: Host-associated > Invertebrates > Cnidaria > Coral ... | reverse complement strand
ATATATATATATATATATCTGCAGTGGTCCCCAGCAAAGAATGATCCCACAAGCTTTCGCGCGAAGCAAAACCCCGTGGCAGAGTGCATCTCTTGCGAGTTGTTCGTTTCCATCTTTCCAAAGCATCAAACAGCATATGATCTTCCCCATGCCATCCGTCATCCATGACTCAGGCACCTTCCAGGACAGGGGAGCCCCGGCCCAAGGTGCACAAGCTTTTCCGTTTGACAGGGATGATTCGTATCTAACATACAGAGATCATGAAGTCTGAATTCGGGGGTCATTTCACAAAGTGCTATTTGTTACAGCATTTCCATGAAGCACATCCGTTTTTCGGTTTGGAGATTTCAATGAGCAAACACTCCCAAGTGAGGCAGCTTGGTGCAGCTTGCAATGCCTTTCCACAAATGCAGCAGGAGGGCTAAATACAAGTATCGACTCCTCATATGCAAGGGAGTTTTTTTTGCACTCACTAGGATTGAGGAAAAAACAGTAGTCATCTTATATAGATGTTTTCTGGCCACGTTTCGACTCTTGCCCTCATACCACGAATCGTAAGTGGTTCACAACCTTAGTATTAAAGTAAGTGCCCGATTCGTGGGTTGTCCGAGATATACAACTTTTCATTTCCCAAGATAGGACCCCTAAATATCCCTAAATCATCTACTTCTGGATGGGATTTTCCACTATAAACCATCCAGCGATAAAGGGGTACCCCCATGAATTTTCTCGGAACCCAAGAAAAATCCTCCAAGTCCTGTGCCAGGCCCTTGTGAGACCGACATCTGAGGCCCCCTCCGGGTGAAACCAATAAGAGAGGGGATGGTTGGATCCAAGCATGAAAAAATCACATTCAACATGATTTACCCTGTGGTAAACTAACATAGCTATTGAAAATGGCAATTTATAGTGAGTTTTCCCATTAAAAATTGTGATTTTCCATAGCTATGTTAAATTACCAGAGGGATCCAGAGGGTAACATCATTCAACCATGAACAAAATGGGTGTTTTCAGAATGTTTTATTCATCCTGATTTGGGGGGCTATGAAAAATCTTAGGGGAAACGGGATGAATCATCAATTCATTCATGAGAATTTCCCCCCACAAACCGCAGAGGCTGTATGTCAGCTACATGTGGTGAATCACATTTTAAACATCAGTTGCCTAGCCATTTGTGACAAATGATAGAACCATGCACTTTTTTTTGGACAATTGGTACCACAATTTTTGACCTGAAGAAAGTTTGGGATAGCCACCTCACCGCGATGTCTTCGCCATCGTCATCCCAGAGCCCGACAGGTGGCCGATTTTAATCATCTATTGTCATCATATATCATGATCTACCATTAGTTGTCTATCCTTATATATTAGTCATCTATTATCATATTTTGTCATTGCAATTTATGATGAACTATTCAGATGACTTTTGACCTAGGAACTCTTAGTATGATGGTTGTGATCATGCATTATTGGCCGGCAAATTATTCTGATCACATTACTATCTGGCAATGATGACAATGAACAATAACGATAGTGCATTACACTTATTTTCACTATTATTACTATTATCATCATTATCATTCGGTTCGTCATTATATTATAGTATAGTTACTATTGTTACTATTATTGTTATTACACTGATTGTTCTCATAAATTCATCTTAATGAGTAATGGCTTATGATCCGGTACCGCTACAATTACTATTGACACACAATTAGAAACCTATGAGATAACTAGCCAGTACAGTTAATCAATGATTGCAATCAGTAGCTCACAATGACAATCACTAGTTACAATCAATTATATTAATCAATAAATAAGTACAAAATCGACTATAACGAGACAACTCCAACCATTTATTAGTATAAGAGCCGAAGTAATGGCTATAATGGTATTAACCATTTATCAGAATCATGAATTGTGGTTGAGTTATCTAATAAACATTAATTATTAAATAAGATAGTGAAAAGCCACTACTGTGATTACCTTTATTATCTTATTAATGACATTATTATGCGCATATCATTACCATTATATAATCATTCATAATCACTTCTTAGCTTTCCACTAGTGTGATTACCATTAATTACCATTATTATGTTACAATTGGAGTGATAACCAAATACTATTATCTTATTAGTATTATCAAGTATATTATATTATCTTATATTAATTACCATTAACTACTATTATCATGGTAATACTTATTATCTGATTAATCACCATTATTTACCATGCATTAGTTATTGTCTTATACCATCTGGTTATTTAACATAGCCATGGAAAGATCCACCATTTTTAATAGGTAAACCCAGGTAAACCATCTATTTCTATGGGCCATTTTCCATGGCCATTTTTTTCCATTTGCTGCATAAAAGGGGGTACCCCTTGCTGCCATGCACACTCTCGAATTTCAGAGGTGTTGAAAATCTGGCAACCAATGGCTGTCGTCTCTAACCGGTGTAGAGGCTGCCGCCGCCTGTGCAATCCACTGGTCCAGAACCTCTGGTGCAGCTGGGCAAGATCTCGTCCCATGACTGCGGACAAAACGCTCGAATTGCTGTGCAACCACAAAGGCTAATGCTTTGCAAAAAGCTTTGGGATACTCTTTGTGTTTGGAAGTTCTAAAATTGCCCTGATCGTCTTTCCCTATCGCGGCAGTGTCAGGTTTGACAGGATCAGGCAAAGAAAGACTGTACAAGTCCTTGCGAAAGAATGGTAGATTCCATGCCAACAGGCCGGTTGGCTTCACTGCTGTGGCGCCCCAACGATATTGTTGCACGCGATGCAATACCAAGTCAGGCAATTGCAACAGTGTTTGTACCACCGCACTCGTCCAGATACTCGGTCTCTCTTCCAAAAAAGGGGGTGCAGGGTGTTCCGCCACAAAGATGCCGCCATAGGCAATGTGCGCAGCCAAAACCCAAACACACTGCTAAAAGAAATTACCGCCAGTATGGCACTGGCGTAATTCTCGTGCAGACAATCCCTCTAAACCAAACAACTGTGCGAATGAGCGCAACGGTCGTGGCCAGTGATCGGATCCCTCAGGTGGAGGAGTGAATCGAGCTTCACTAAACGTCTCGCACGGTGGACCACACAGGGTCCCCGCTATCCTTCCAGCAAGGTAACATTCCTCCAGCGCCCTCCAAGACACTGTATGGTGGAGGAGGTTGCCATATTCAATAGAAACAGCAGTGTCTAACGACAAAATCACAACCCGCCAGTTCTTCTGTAAAGCGAAGTTCTGCAGCTCCATGTGAAAGTCGCCAGTACGTCTCCTACCACTAAAAAGGTGTACAAAGAGAAATGTCGGAATATCTGGGAGCGTCCGGTAGAGAGGACATGCAGCAATTGTAGGCATTGTTGCAAACTTGCATTGTCTCAGCCGAGCACTCCATTCCTCTTGTTCACCGTACGGTCTTGGTACAGCCTGCTGGATCTTCGTGTGGGCTGTGGGATGCCGAGGAGGCCCAAAAATTGGTGATACCTTCTGTCGATGCGCCTGCGGTGGTTCATCATGCACATGGCGTAAACTGCTGCGTAAGGCAGAGATACGTGACAATGTTTGAAATCTAGGTAGATCAGCTACAAAGTCTGCATAGAGATCCTCCACATCATACTCAGCCTGTCCATCCAGGAGCTGCGCAACGATATCTGGCAACCAATGATCTCCCCAAGCAAGGAATGCAAACTGCACCCATTCATCAATGGCGAGGGCAGTGGCCTCAAGGGTATCACACATGGCACCTAACCAAGCTTCCGGCAACAGTTGCTTCTCCGCCACAGAGGGGCCTTGTGGATAAAAGCGCTCAAACCAGGCTTGTGTGGCACAGGAGAGTGCATCTCCCAGGTCAGCCCCACATTGGAGAGGGTCCTCCGGCAAAACCGAGAACTCCAGCTGGCTAAGACATCGCTCTAGTTCCTGAGACCATTCCTCCCTTTGCCTTTCTATTACAGTGACTTGCTCCACCTCTGGTCCTGCTGTCTGCAGAGCTTCTCTTCTGGCCAAACCAAGGACTTCATGAGGAAAAGTCGTAGACTCATAAGTCACTGACCGGCCCTGACGCTGTAGTGCAACATAGCACGGATTATATCCGAGCTTCTTTGGAATGTAAGAGAGGTGCTGCTGCAGGCGCTGGGTCGTCCAGCAGTATCTCCCACAATGGAGACAAGTGGCACCTTGCAAAAAGGGACGTTCTGGTGAAAATACTTGGTGTTGTTTTCTTTGATGAGCAAGCAACCCTCTGTTCGTGCTGAAACATTTCCCGCAGAAACAGGTGAAGGTGCATTCATCTGGCATCAAATGGAACGGCTCTGGCTGAAATTCTGCCCCAACGTCACGCAATGTGGCAAATTTTTTGTGATGGAATCTATGGACATCGGCAATGATATGCTCTTGTTTTTTTGTGGATGCGGACAGCACGGTAAACTAAGGCCCGCCATTCCTTGCCACCTGCTTGCCACATCTCAAACAAAGATGTCATGTCATGATCCCATCCTGTCGGCAATGACTGAGGCATGATATCAGAGACCCATTGCAAGTCAGCCCTCAAACCTTCCAACCATGAATGGGGCGAACTTTCAAATTCCAAGTGCACTAAATGGTGCAAAAAGGAAGGGCCAACTGAAAAAAGCCGTTGGGCGTATAACAACCGATCCAATGCAAGTCTCGCCCGCACCCCAACAGTGTCAGCGGCAGCAATGACTTGTGCTGCAGAGATGGACCAGCGCTCAGGTGTCAGTCGCAAAACTTTCTTAAGCGTATTGATCCAAAAACCACTTAACCGCTGCAACTGTTTTGGTGTGGGCGTTGTCCACGCTCCAAGGCCGAAGAATAATTTGGTGCTCACTAAAGCTTGGAATAATTGCAAGCGTGTCTTGACCGGCAAATGTCTGTTTGTCAACAAAGGCTTGGACAAATGTGCAAACGCGGCTTTGGCAACACCTATGCGACAGCTAATCTCAAGATCCAACCCATGATCGGATGTGAAAACAGTGCCCAGGTGCTTATATGCCGGTACAAAATGGAGCCAGTGTTCGGTCCCGTCCTTGAAGGTACAATGAATACCAGGCTTGGTCACCAACTGGAATTGCTGCCGGAGCTTGGCTGCATTTTGCCCCCTAAAGGAAACAACAGCGCTGGTTTTCCCACGTGCAAAGTTCAATGTGAACCCAAGCTCATGCATGTAGCCCTTCACTTCGGCAAGTAGCTGCTGCAAGAGTGGGACCAGGTTTTGCGCCTCCCTAGTGACAAGCGGAACAGCAATGTCATCGGCCCACAATACGCTTGGGATAAACTTCAAAACATCACCATAAGCATCACCCAAAAGGTCCTTGTGCATCTGGTTCTGGTCGATCCATCCATCAATTCGCTTGGCCACAGAAGCCATCAGAATATGGAATACAATGTCTGCCAGGGGGCTGCCGGGTCGAGTGCCTCGATGGGTGTGCAGGTATTGTCCACTTGGCAATGAACACCAAGTTTCCGCATGAATATCTCGGACCAAACGGACCAAACATGCTGGGGCACCTAGCTCGGCCAGGATACCAGGCAGTCCTGCAGCAGCTTTTACCTTCTCTCCCTCGTTTCCAGCGGCTTGTAGTGCAATCAGGAGCTTTTCCAAGTTCGCAGAGGAAGAAACTCCTGTGACTAATTCTCTCACCAAGTGATGGAAAGCACTGGCTAAATCAAGGAAAAGCACAGCACTGCTGACACCACGCTGGTCTGCCAACCGACAGAAAAGGCGCAGAGCTTGCGATCCAAAGCAAACTTGTTGACCCTTAAATCCCCCTAATTGTCCAGGCGCACGTGCTGGGGCAAGGAACCTCATGATTTGCTGACGGAGGATTGCGTGGGTGCCCTTGGCCATGTTACCTAGAAGCAAAATACCACGGTACTGCTTAACGGTACTAGGCTGCAGGCACTTCGGAATAATGGCAATGGGTCCACCCTTGCAATCAAGTGGTTCGGTCTGCCAAATGAACTCCTTCAGCAGCAAATCATGGTACAAATAAGCAAGACCTGCAGCTGCATTGTGGAAAAGAGCAGATGGCAAAGGATCTTCTCCCGTCGCTTTCCCCGCTCTGGTCGTACGGAATGCATCTTCCAATTGGATAACTGAAGGCAAGTCTGTCAAACTGACTGTAGAAGGAGCCCCAAACAGACTGCGCGACTGGCGTGTCAGACACCGCACCGCAAGGTCATGAAAGGTGGTTTCAATCCCTGCCTCTAAATCACCAAAATGAGAGATCCATTGATCCTCAAGGCCTTCAATCTGAAAAGGAGGAGCAGTCATTCTTCTCTGTTGAAACCTGGGAAGTGATCTACGCACAATCGTCCAGAACTGCTTCGCCTGCGCAGGTGACAGGTATTCTGCAGCATCTTGCAACAATGCCCCGTAGAAACTGACGTCATCTGCACGCAAGGCTGCAGTCACCTTACGCCCAAGACATCGGAACTGGAAATATGTGAAGGCAATTTGCCGATCTTGGTGACTAAGAAGCTCATCAAAGGCTACCATCAATGGTTGATGTGAAGTCTCAACCATAGCATGTCGCCAACAAGCAAACCAAGCCGCAGTCGCTGTGCGGGCTTGTGTCTGATTTAATTCAGCAAGTTTTCTCCTGGTGGCTCGCTTCTGGCATACCAGCTCCCATGTATCTGCACTCATAGCAATTTTGTGTGGTCGGCCTACTGAGGGCATGGGAGTCTCAGAAGGTGCATCAACCAGACCTTCCTGCAGCTGACGGGCATGTGTGTGCACATCGCATGTCCAATCCGGTCGTTGGATTGCTTCGAGAGCATTCGCTTCAACATGTGTGGTATGCAACTTTTGAATATGCCGTACTCGAGCCGGAGTCATGAGCGGCATGCTGCATGAGAGTTGGACCATTGGCACCCGGTGGTCTTCTTTGACTAGGCCGGTATCAACATCCAGACTAACCCATGCTCGACAAGAAGTGTATTGCCAAGCCATAGGCAGGCCAATGAAATCATTACGGTGCCAAGAGCCATTCGAATGTCGCCAGGTCATGCCGTCTCCTTCCTGGAAATGAGAAAAGGTTGAGGGCAGAAAAAGACCCTGCTCCCGCACAAATTGCTCAAATCCTTCTTCTTTGCCAGTGCCTCGCTCCGCTTGGTGGTCTCCTATATGAGGGCAAGGCTCATGTCCTATTCTGGCGTTGGCATCCACGAACAAAATACGCGGCCAAGTACGGTATTTGTCTGGGATCTGCCCTGCAAGTGTGGACCACCATTGCGAGATCTCATCATTGGTTGCACCTGAGTGCGGGGCATGGCCTGCGACAAGAACACACTTGCACAGCGGAGTTCTCAGACGAAGAATCAAATGCCGCGGGTCAGTCGAAATAATAGCCACATCACTCTGCTGAATAAAAACTTTCTGTGATTGGCCCCGGGCATCAATGAAGTGACCAAGGGGAATGGTTCTGGCAAGACCTATCATGACACCATAGTGCCCATGTTTGGTTGCGGAACTTTTAAAAAGCCAATATCTCGCATCATGTCCATGGCTCAAGCGCCTAAGACGGGTCTCTTGGAAAGCAAAAATACCTACTTGGGCTCCATGCAGTTGAGTAAGGAGTGAATCCAACCGTGACGGCCCATTCAATCCATGCAGGACCAAATCATTCTTACTTGGCATGAGCGAAAGCACATTACAAGTAGCAAGGCGCAATTGCAAAGTCCCAATCGCTTGGTTATGGCTGGGAACATGATCAACAGCGGCAGTGGGCATCTTGATGTCAGTGCCATCCAACGGGCAGGATGAAGGTGCAGCAGGCAGCAGCAACTCAGTGCCCTTCCAATTGACATCCTGGCGAAATAGAAACCACCACCATTCTGCAGAGTTAACAAAGTCTCGTCGAGACACAAACTCAAGCCATCCTTCTAGGTCCTGCAGAGGCTCGCCCAGAGCCGCTTGCTTGGCAAGACAATCCACAAGCTCATTCCCAGGTTCCCCTTCATGGGCACGGACATAATGGTGGTCAACCGTGCAGCCGAATCTGGATTCAATACATCGATGGAGACTGCGCAAGAGATGGCCTCGGACAGTAGCTGATGCAGCTTGCCAAGTGCCTTCGGCTTGCTTCCCAACTGACAATGAGTCATAGCAAAATTCAATCCCAAAATGCACTTGGACCAAACAGAGAAGTTTCGCCAGGTCAAAGGCAAACTTGTGTGCAATAATGGCTGCAGCCAGTTCTGCTTGATAAGAAGAAGACGTCACAGGCAGCTTGGTCGAAAGGGCACCTGCAAACTGCCAGCCAGAATGTGTACAAATGAAAGCAGCTACTGCAGCACCTGCGCTTGGCCCTTGATCAGTGCGCACACGAGAGCCATCATAGTACAGCCTAATTTGCATCCCTTCAGTTCCGGGTGACCACCAATCCCTAGTCCACTCCAAGCTTGCTGGAAGAAAAGGAAAGGCTGAAGGCAGTGCATAACAAGGCATGAACATGTGTGTATCGAGCCAATCCATGGTTGCGAAAACGTGGGTAAAATCCACTGAGGTAGTGCATGTGGCAAGCCGCAATTGATCAAGTGAAAACAACACACCCCACCCATGCTCAGGACAGAGGATGACATCTGGACTGGTGAGTTCCCCTTGAACAAAGATTCGGCAGCAAGCTGGCAAGTTAGTTGCCGGTTGCATTTGGCTACACGACCACAGTTCAAGCAACGTAACTTGTTCAGGGACTAACATCACCACACTTTCCGTCCATCGGCGCGGTCCCTGCTCAACTACCGATTCAATTAGCACAGCTTTTTCATTACTGGCTTGCCCATCGATGAGAATCCAACATGATGCATTTCCTGATTCGCCAGTTGGCGCTCTGACTTTGATGATGAGTGGTGACGTAGCACAAGGCTCATACGCCCACAATGTCAAAATGCAGTGTTCAACATCTTGATCAGTCGAAATCCATTGTCTCCGGGGAATACTGCAGGCTGGCTGATCTTTAGTGACTCTCCAGACCACTAGGGCTATGGTGCCAGGAGGCTCAAGAGGATCCAGAGGCCGCTGGGTATGAGCTACCTGCCCAGCTGTTAGGCGCCTCGTCGAACGCTCGGATGCCAATGCAGGAGTGCGCGCTTGAACCTGCAATTGCAACAATGAGCCTGCATCATGTGTTTCTGGTGGGCCGGTCCACATGGACTCTACAATGAGTAAGAGACTAGACCCAGTCCCATATGGGTATGCATGACCCAATTGAAACTTGTGCCGCTCATACCAAAGAGACACATTGCAATAACGGGGCCTGTCCACAACCCGACTCACCCGGGAAAACAGCGTTGATAACATGATTGTACATGATATGCTCAGGTGTCGTTACTGCCATACGCCGTAAGTTGTTTCCAGCGGCAGTCTCACAAATGGTCACAAGAGTGGTTGACCATTCTGCGACTGGCGCCTGAACAAGTATCACATGTGCCGCAGTGCCCTGTTCCATCATGTGCGGCTGTGGTGAGACCACACTCATTTCAAGAGGCAGGTCTGATTGAATCATGTCTGTCCAAGCCTCTCTGATTCGATGTTCCCAGCTGTCGAAATCATCGAACAATACAACAGCTCGAGAAGCAGCACATTTAGGAAATGGAAACCTGTGATCTACAAACCATGTCAAAACTTGGGTGGCCGGTGCTTCGTGCTCCCATGCAAACGCATCTTGAATCCACAGGGAATACAAGGTTTGGACAAACTCAGATTGTACGGACAAACAGTTCGACCCAGGATTGAATGCAGGGGCAAGGGGATTGAAGGCAAAGCTATGCATCTGTGACTGCATCAATGACAAATCTTCAAAGTGCAGTCGCTCTGTCGGATCTTCTTCCGCAACCGGCGCTGCAACATGGATTCTCAAGCTATCACCTGACCTAAGCGCGACTTGCAAATGTTCGGGAACTTCTCTACCTTCTGCTACGAGATTGCACCTCCTATGCGCACAAAAGGTGGCAATTTCCATGACATTCACAACATCTTGCATGGTTACCAATGGCTCAACTGAGAATGCACCTTGGATGATACCATCATTGGTAGGGCCTTCAAGAAGCGCCGTAAGGACAACAGCAGCTCTGTGTGCTCGCCTACCTTGTTCTAGAATCACATGGCATGCACTTTGGTGTCTCCTGAATTGTGGCGGTCTTGGGCGCACAATGTGAATGGAGAAAGGGATCCTAGCATCCAACATGTCAATCCAAGCTCGCCTGAGGTCTTCAATCCAGGTAATAGGTAGATTTTTCAACTGGACCTCCCTGGGACGGCGACAGGCAGTTCGGCGATCATGGTGGATATACCAGGTAGTGGTGACAATGACAGTTTCATCTTCCCAAACATCCAATACTCCATGTGTCCTAACCATCTCATGTAACGGTCTGATCCAATCTTCAGCTCCATCATGTAATGGACGTCTTGGCCGTGGCAGGTGCCCGCTGAGCATGATCATTGGTATATCTCGATTTTCATCAACCGTACCAGGCTTGCATGAACGTGCCAATGGGTAAGGACTTGTAACATTCGGCGTAGGCACCTGCAAAAAAGCCACATTGTCATCCTGTTCAAGAAGTGGCTGGATGTTGGCATCCATCGCAGCAGCCATGGCAGGCGACCATAGTTGCGGATACTGATGCGTCGGCTCATATACATGAGATGCCGGTACCGAGACTACAAGGCCAAACCCTGTGTGAAGCTCTTCAAGGCAGTGCTTTGTGAAAACCAGCCTGCCCATAGCAACTTGGCATTTGCGAAGACAACTGAGGTCCATCAATTTCACTTGGTGCAAGATATGGCGCAAGGTGACCAGTCTACTGATGGAGACAGCAACATGATACACATATGCGTGTGCTCTTTCCATACGGATTACTGAAATCACACCAGCAGAATGTGTAAGAGGCACACAATGTTGTTCCACTATGACATGAGCAAGCGTGGACTCGGTTTCTGTCCCTGGCGGAGTGGGGGAAACCACTGTGATAACAGTTTCTTCTGACGGGTCCAGCAAGTCATTCCATCTGTCCAAGATCTGCTCCTTCCAAAGCAGAACATCACTCCCAATCAAACGTACTGATCGGCTCTCAGCACATCGAGGAGCTAAGCGATGGCTGATGAACCAAGTTGTGATGTAGGCAACTGGCCCTTCTTCAACACATTCAACAAAACCCCAGGAGCTAAGGAGATCTGTAAGCTGCTGCGTCCATCCAGAGAAGGCCTCATCTCCAGCAATAGGAAGGGGATACCTATGCAGATGCAAGTGCAGCGGATGATGATCACAGTCAAACCCAGGTCTGCATACATCTGTGTCTCTTTGGGCAGAGCCAGTTCGTGCATGGGACTGGACGAATGACAAGGAATTATGCTGTCTTGGTCTTTTCGTGCAGTCACGGTTGTCTGTTGCTTCAATCTCATCAACCATAAGCGCAAACTCAAGTGCATTCTCTGTGGAAACCGCTGTGTCCAGTGATGGCGTGGCTACCACTTTCAAATAGCAGCCATGCTGGATGGAGTGCACTCTTGAATCCTGCCCATTCCAAAGCACATTATTACGGTAAACCAGACAGCGGTCACCCTGCAAGAAACAATAGTTTGCAAGCCGAGCTAAACGCAAGACATGGGACCTGGACAATTGTGGAACAACGCGATGGACATTTCTGGAGACTTCTGGTGCTCTCAGCATTCCTCCAGGCAGCGGTTGGAAATGCACTTCAACATCCAGGATAATTAACTGCTCCAAAGAACCTAACGCAAGATCATTGACATACTGTAAGATTATGGAATCTTCTGCTTCATGCTGTCCAGCAAGGATGGCCTGTACATGGTGAATACCGACCAGGTTCCGAAGATGTTCACGCATGAAGCGAGCGATGTCATGAATGATGGAGTTATAGGTATCCCAACGCAAAAAACAATGCACAACAGATCTACCCAGCCTATAAATCTGTACACCTTGCCATTGCTCAAATTGGGTCAATGAGCGCGGAATCGACGTGTCAGTCGTGTGTTCCGAATCTTCTCCATCATAGTCATGTTCCTGTGCCATGTGGCCAGCACCAGGAGCAGCATTCTGGTTGACAGAGGCAGGCTGATCTCGGAGAGATCCACTGTTATCCTCAGAAGATCCTGCTGTGGAACGGCGAACTCTTGGAGTAATATGCAACGCAAATCCATGTCCATCTAACATGTAATGCGCAGGCACAAGGCTGAATGGAATGTGCTGCCATCCGAAATAGAAATTACAAACTTCAGCGTGACACAAATGTGAAATGTCTGCCGCATTGGCCAGTCCAGCTCCACTAACCTCGTCGGGGAGGGAAATGGCTACCGCAAAAGGCCGTCGATGACCTGTGGGTGTCTGTTGATGTACCGACAATAGACCTGCATATCGGTTAGCATCTATGCCTTGGGCGACAATCACATCAGCTAAAATCTGCCGAGGGATGTAACTGCGGTCAGGATCTGGCATGACTGTGAAAAATTGGACATCTTCAGCATGGATGATCATTTCTCTCCAAGCATTTGCAATGTCACTTTGCCAGCGACCCCAGTTGTGGTCCAGTTCTACCAAACGAGGCACAATCCATCTAGGGTAATGCACATGATGTAAATACCATGTTCGAATTGTGATTCCATTTTCAAACAAGAAATTCGGTGGCAATGCAAGAAAACCAGGCAAACTAAACAAGTCATTGACAAATGCCGGCGGCTGGAATTGTCGTTCCACTGGGCCGTTGGCTTGAACAGGTTCCCTACTGGCCTGAGCAACTCTGACAGGAATGTTATCGTGTTCATCAGTCAATCTGGCTTGAATAGGAGCAGGAATTCCATTATCGAGGCTCGGTTCCTTTCCCCCGGAGATCAACACGGCCCGGCTGGACAGCGGATCATCTTCAGGTTCAAGGGCATCAATCTGGGATGGTCGGAGCCGCCATGGTTTGGCAGTCCACTGCAAAAATGCTTCAACCTCAACGGAGGTGTACTTCATGGTAATTTCCTGATCTATGCCAATATAGAGATCAATAGTGTCTCGGAAACAAATGCTTTTCTTGACATAAGTTTCTTTACGGCACCTTGACAAGAAACAGGATTTCAATGGCGAGTGATGTTTCGAGAGAAGTTGGCAATCATGCTTCTGGAGATCGGATGCAAAATCAGTCAAATCATGGGAGCCTATAGGGGATTCAGAAAAAGCTTGCAGCAAACCCAGCTTGCATTCAGTTTCCTCCTTGTACAAGGACAAGGAAAGGCTCTGTGCACGAAGCACCGCATCAAATGGGTAAAGGAAATTCGGTTCATCCCAAATAGAATGCGACCAAGGCATCAACTGATAAGCATCACAATCTGTCAGCAGGTAAGTGCCGGTGTTCAATGACTCACCAGGCAACCCTGCACTGAACAAGGCGTCATGCATTCCATTACAAAGAACTGGAGCTACACCGCCAAAGTTCACGATTCCATAGAGGAGGCCACATGCCCTGGAAAGGGCTCTAATGATCTTGGGCGCTTGGGAGCAGGGAGTGTCTGTGTCTCGTCGTCTGACTTGACCTCGTGCACTTCCTCTACCGGTGCTTTGCCAAGATCGAGACCCAAAGACTGCGCACAACTCTGCAGTACCTTTTGCATAGATTGCTTCAACTTTTCCTCTTCTTTGTCGATGTCGGATGACTCTTCCGCCTCCAGCTTTGGCGCCAAGGGTGTGGCTGTGGCCAAACCTGTGTTGGCTGCCTTGGCATTCAGGAGTTGGATCGTATTTCTGGCCATCTCGATATCCTGCTTGGCTTTGTTGGTAATTTCTTGAAAGGCCGTCTGCTGTCTGCGGTAGCTCTGCAACTGGCCTTGCCAGGTCTGGATCGCCTCGCCGACATGCTTGGCCCATTGTGCTTTGTGTTGTTGCTTGGCATCGAGGTTCTCGGCAAGGGTCTTCTGGGCCTTGCTGAGCGCCTTGGTCGCGGAGTGAAGTCCTTTGGCGACATCTTTCACCGCATCTCGCTCGGCCTTCTCGATCATATCCTTCACATTCTGTGGCCTCAAGGCCTCGTCGGGGTATGCTTCCTTGAGAGCTTCTGCCATAGCAGCAACATCCTGTGCAGACTGAATCAATGTATTGGCTGCTGGGAAGGGAGAACTTGCAGTCGCAGCGTCTGCCACTGGCCATGGTGTGGCAGATGGGGCAAGTGGGCCAAAGGGAGATACAGCGGCAAAGGAATCGCCAGCGCTCTTCCCATCTTTCCCTTTGGCCTCTGAGGCCTTGCCTTTGCCCTTTCGGCCTCTCGGACTTTTGGTTCTCGGCCTGGAGGCAGAGTGTGGCCGTTGAGCAGGCCATCCTTGATCCTTCTCCCATTTCTTCCAATCTTGATCCCAAGTTTCCCACGAATCCCTGTAGACAGAGGATTGATAGGCCGGCACCGTCTTCGGCTCGGTGCGATGCCTGGTGCCATAACTCCAATGAGTGTGGCAATTTGGGCACTTTGTGTGCACCTTCTTGTTCAATCGATGGCATGTGCCGCAATGCCATGGATACGCTTCGTCCATGTCCGTCATGGCGTTGTAAATCTTCTGTAAAAAAGAAAGATCTTTGGAATGATGATGGCTGAGTACCTTGTGTACCTTTTTGAGCGTCTTCGCGCCCAAAGGCCGCACTCCAGTGCGATGTAGATACCAGCCCCGTCGGGCTTTGGCGCGATTCCTGCGCGCTTTTCTCCTCAATGTCAAAGTAGACGGCGCAATCGTGGGCGAAGTCAAAGACAATGACAAAAAGCAGAAAAATCAACAAAATTGAGCACATAAATCAATCCCAAAAGGCCAATTTAACAGCAGCTGATGGGTAGAATGGATGCAAGGGAAAATACCGTCAAGTAGAACCAATAAAATTGTCCAAATGCACGGTTGTCGGCCCCCGCAGTGCCAGGTCAATAAATTTCCGGATAATACTGTTGCAAGAGGTTGCAAAGATGCCAGGCAAAAGGGAAAATCAACCTTATACCAATGCAAAAAGCAAACAATGCCAGTGAATCCAGAAAAATGTAAATGTGAAATGTAGCCCAAATAGAAAGCCAGAGGCTGAGCAAACAGCAGCTAAGGCAAATATGTCCCGATCAAGGCTTGTTGTGCTTGGCGACGAAGCCAGCAGCAAGCCCGCGGGTTCGCAAGCCACAAATAAAAACCCGCTTAGGAAATGGCTTCTAGGTCCCTGGGAGCGTGACTACCGTGGGGCGCTAGAGCCAAACCTTTTTTCCATGGCTATGTGACAAATAACCAGAGGGTATTTCAACTGAGGATTTTCCCAACATTTGATCCTTGTCTTCCAACATTTATAGATGGTTTACCTTTTGAAAATGGTGATTTTCCATGGCTATGTTAAATAACCAAATGGTATAATTGCTACCAAATAAGATAGTGACAGGCGCAGGAGTCCGTGTCGGCGTCCGCGTCGAAACCGCCCTGGGTGGTACCGGCTCCCAGGGCAACCGCCAGATTGAACTGATGGATGTTGCGGGGATTTCATGATGAAACTATGGATGTAATATGTATATATATATATATACATATATTAATATATTAATATATATATATATATGATATGTATATATATATAACATGATGAATGAAATAAAACTTATAAGCAACAAATATCTGGAGGTGTCTGAACATGAGCCCGGGATACTCTGGCCAAATGGGAAAATGATGACACATTTATGAAAGTTGGGAACAGTCTCTTTCAGACAAAGCCAAATTGATGGCAATCAACATGGGAAAATCATGGACAACAGAAGGCTTCTTTTAACCAGTTGATATGGCTGCCAGTTGGAATATCACCGATCCAGCAGGAGCAACCGATCCATGAGGGTATGCCACCGATTTTATGCAGATATTGATGAGATACCATGGGATATGTAACCAGCAATGTGACATTTCAGTGGGTTTGTTCCAAGATCGTGGACCCCAAGTTGTGGCCAAGAATGGGAACACGATTTTCCCTCCGGCAACCAAATCTGGCAGAGAATCCATCATTCAAAGATGATTTTCTCATGGAAAAAACCATGATCCATGGGTGAAATATGGTGAAATGGCTATTTTCGATGGTATAGTCCCCGATGTTGGCTGCTTCAATTCCATTGTTCCAAGGAGGTGGACCATGTCCCGCAGCAGCGCACGCAGGCCACCGTTTTACCACGTTCACTGGCTATAATTGTGATAAATGGTTGTATTAAATGGCAATAATTGTAGGTATACTCCATTTTCAGACACACCGACATGGCGTTTAGAAGCTCATTTTCCCACTTTTTTGTAGCAATTCTTGGGGTATAGGCCATTTCCAGATGCAGCCGTCAAACTAAATGGGGGGATTTTTCATTGCCACGCTACTGGAGGGCCTCCAAATCAGAATGAATACCCAGCCATTTCTGGTGATGGGGGTGGTTATGGATGCGAGTTGAGAATTGGGACGATGATCTCACAGGGGCACCAGGTTGTAGGGAAATCTTGGGTAATGGGTGAAGCACCCAGAAAAAGATTGACTTTTCACTGGTTCACAAAAAAGGAAGGTTAGTGACTAAACTTCGTGGTCACTGGGCTGGTTCACCCGTCATAGACGTTGGTGATATCTCCCATGAAATCCCCATGACTTATCCGGACCCCCGTGACCCGCCACGTTTTTTCCAGACGTGGCGCGTGAAAACGCAGCCGCCCTCGACGGATCCGCCGGAGATCGAGCCGGTGGAGGAGTTTTGGGGCAACGAATCGTGGGGACCTGGCTGACCTGAATATGTATATGTATTGGTATTGCTATTGGTATTGTATATATATATATACAGATAGAATATAGCAACCCAAACAGATATACATATAGATATACATATAGATATACATATAGATATACATATAAATACATATGGTGTACTATATAGATATAAATAGATATGATCTATATGATGTAATTATAGAGTGCATATATAGAGTACATATATAGAGTATATATAGAGTACATATACCTGGGTAAATTATAACGACCTCACTGCGACCTCACTGGGAATCATGGTTAATAAGGGGAATCATCCCCAAATGGCCTTAATTCAGGGTAGTGGAATATTATATATAATTTACCCAGATATATAGAGTATATATATATATATACATATATATGTATATGTCTATGTATATGTCTATGTATATGTCTATGTATATCTATATGTATATCTATATGTATATCTATATGTATATCTATATGTACATCTATATGTATATCTATATGTAAATCTATATGTACATCTATATGTACATCTATATGTATATCTATATGTATATCTATATGTATATCTATATGTATATCTATATGTTTATCTATATGTATATATATATATATGTATATCTATATGTATATTTATATGTATATCTATATGTATATCTATGTGTATATCTATGTGTATATCTATATGTATATCTACATGTATATCTATATGTATATCTATATGTATAGATGTATAT
>Ga0126342_10009427_pt1 | contig 17501 bp, 15 predicted proteins | sample Cyp1metagenome_FD_92528 | JGI IMG/M metagenome (GOLD analysis project Ga0126342, IMG submission 92528) | Coral microbial communities from Lord Howe Island, Old Settlement Bay, Australia - Cyphastrea 1 metagenome | ecosystem: Host-associated > Invertebrates > Cnidaria > Coral ... | reverse complement strand
TATGCCATGCTAGAAATAACGAATTGGATTAAATTGGGACTCATAGCTACGCTATTTACACTACGCTATACCTACCTGCTATGCTACATGTAGTGGGGGCTCAGGGGTCGATATATTTCAACTAACCAGAGGGTAAATTGTGAAAAAAATCCTGGAGTTCACCGTAACCAATGTCCTGAGCTTATGGCTGTGAAGCCTGGCAGCCTCTATCCTATCGATAGGATGGAGGAATAGCAGAATAGCAAAAAAAAAACATGTAAATCCTGTAATGTCAACCCCGGATTTTGCCAAACCATGGTTTATTAATTAGGGGGGTACTCCTAGTCATTTCATCTAATACTTAAATGGTACCCTCCCAATTAAACAGCCGTTTGGGGTTTATTAATCCAGGGTTGACATTATCCATCTCAAGACTTGCTCCAGATATCCTCCAGGAATTTTAGGCATGGCTCGCGGCTTGGATCCCCAACGAGCATCCGGCGGCGGCGATGGAGGTCGGGGTGGCCCTGAGTCCTTTGATTGTCGTCCTGCCGAGGCCCGTCGATGACTTCACAAATCAAAAGACTTAGCCTCTGGCGAACATGGCTTAATGGAAGCGCCCATAGAAATAGATGATAAACATATCCCTATGATTTCCCTATGATTTCCCATCATAAGCATGGAGAAGGTCGCGGAGAGGTCGCACCTCCTGCGTCCGACAACTCCTCAGGCGCCAGGGAGGGGGCACCCATGGCGGTGCCGAGCACTGGAGCTCCAGGAGCGCCTTGGAAATCTACCGCTGGTTCAATGGGAGATCTCCAGGATCCTAAAATGGAGGTATATTTCTGGTACCATATTTCTGGCCATATGAATTGGGGGTATATCCCCTGAAAATTAGGCCTTACATATGGTAGGTGCCTCCAATTTAGGTTCCTGAAATGGCCATTGACTGGTTGAGGAAATATGGAATGCCTGAAAAATATGACCCAACCAAGAGTTATGAATAGGTTTAAAATGATATGGGTTTGTCTGAACAGCTGAACATGGAAAACCTCTAAATCCAATGGATGATCATAATTTTTCCCCCTTAAATTTATCATTTGGGAGATCCTCGTATTTTCAGACAATCCTAGTTATAGGAGTTATCATTCCATGTAAGATTGGTAAGGGCCAGAACTGTGAAAAGTAAAAAGTATGGCGTTGGCAACCCTGGCTGTCATAACCTACTACTCTGACTGGGTATGGTTTATATATATACCACCCAAAATCATGGTGATGACTTGGGGATGGTTTATTAGCTGTTTACCACACTAGTTCATTTTTAGCCATGTTGTAATGGCTATTCAATGGACGAACATATGACACATGAGGATACACAAAAAGAGGATGGGTAGTGGGCTCTTAGAATCGGAAAACTATGGGTAAAATTCCAGGCAGCTGCCCCTTGGCTCGAAATTTCCTCATTCACTGTTTGCCCTCTAGTGATAATCAACCATGTCAATCTGGAATCCGGCCCATTTGTGAATGATGTTCACACAAAATGAAAGATTAGTTCATTCCCAAACTTCGAATCTCAGAGCAAACTCCCAGTGATGGTTGCTTGGAACCCCCATTCCGAATGCGCTTTTATATCTACTGATCCCATCCACTCAATATCAAATGCACCAATGAAATAAACTGGGGTTTCGTTTGGAGGTATTTCATATGATCGCGGGATGTGATAATTCAAATCAAACCATCTCATTCTTGAGTGTTTCTTGCTTACCTGAGATCAAACATGGCGTGCTGGAAAATCCATCATTTAGTTCGATGATTTTCCCAGCAAGAAACCTTCATTCATAGGGGATTTCCCACACGCCACATTTCATTACCGGAGGGTATATAGTTAGTTTAGTTTCCTACTTAATCCATTATATATCGGATCAATATAATGTCAACCCTGGATTAATAAACCCCGTTTACGGCTGTTTAATTGGGAGGCTACCATTTATGTACCATATTGTGACTATTTGGAGGGTACCCCCCCCTAATTAATAAACCATGGTTTGGCATAATCCGGGGTTGACATTATCCTGTTAATCCATTGAATCCCCATTAAATCCAATGATCATCACGTTGGGTTCATGCCCGTGGCCCATGACCGTAACTCTGGGATCGCAACTCGCAGAGACACGAGGCTGCTGCGGAAGTGGCCTCCGAACGTGCGATGCGTTGGGCGATCTAAGCATCAACAATGTAGAATTTAAGGATCAAAACGGTGGATCTAAGATGATTTACCCCAAGTTTTTTTCTATAGGTTTAGCGGTTTAACAAGGTTTAACATAGGTTAACCAACATATTTCATGTCATGAACTCATTGAACCACCCAATTTATGGTGTTTTTTTCCCATCTTTTCCACAGGTTCACCTCCTAGGGGAAGGCTGCACCACAGGTTCGCTTTCCGCGCTGGAACCATCAGGGGCGCTGTCCTGGCGACTGGAAAACACTGGAGCTGGAAAGCCCCATTTTATAAAGGCTGGTTCCATGGGCCTCATCCACAAGCCATGGTAAGAAACCTGGTTTACCTACAGTTCTTCTAAATTAAGAAGTACTGCAGAATTTCAAAGCCATTTTTTTTTGGGGGGGGGCTCCATTTTTTAGAAAAAAATAGAGGAACTTGGACGAAGTGACAAGGGGCGGCAGCATGGTCTAGCACCCTAGTCCGAAATCAATTTGGCCTGTACCCATAGAACATATATACATACGTCTGGAGTGGTCAATACCCCCCGTAAACGCCCTGAAATCTACCATGGATCCCAAGCATGCTCAGGTTCAATACTTGAATTGGTTTGAATCATCTGAGCCAGAACCAGTTTTCAGTCTTGATGTGGATATTCCCACGGATATTCCCATGTTGGGTGATCTTCATGGTTCCATCTTTGATTTCAGTGGTCACCCAACATGGGAATATCCCTGAGAATATCCACATCAGATTCCCCAATTCGTCCTAGTGGTTTGAAAACATCAGATCTCTGGAACTTCAAAACTAGGAGTTGACCAACAACCATACCCTCTGGTAAACATACAAAAAACTATCGAAAATGATCATTTATTGTGAGTTTTCCCATTGAAAATGGTGATTTTCAATAGTTATGTTAGTTTGCCAGAGGGTACTGGAAACACACATAAGCAAACCCATATAGTTCTTTGGTTCAGCAAATGATGTCCGCGAAAATATTCACCTTAAGTTTTCCATATATGCATGGGGGTACCCAATTGTTGGACAAACCCATGTGAGGAACCATCAAAATGGAAGCGGCTGAAGACAACAGTCATGTGACAATGATTTTCTGGGTCTATTAGTCCACCGGTCCATAACAATGGTAATGGCTGAAATATTGGCTACAATATTGGCTATAGGACATTTTAGGCAGTCTGGTTGGTGGTTTCAACCACTCTGAAAAACATTAGTCAGTTGGGATTATTAAAATAAAAGCCAGGTTCCAAATCACCAACCAGCAGTTTGTTGGATGGAAAATGGGTAAACAATCTTTATGATTGATCATGTTTGATCAGCATTCGCCGCATCAAGTTGCCACGTTGGGGGCCTCCCCATTTTCAGACACACCCAAATGTAATATTGATGGTTCTTCTCACCATTGTATATCCCCATCATATTCCCATGATATCCCAATGATGGTTGATTTTGTACCTTCACAATAATGTTCATCTACTGTTGGGTGCAAATGAGTTAAACCCTTTAAAACCATATTAAACATGATTATTTTCTCCGTCTTCAATTATAAGTGCCTGAAACTGGGATATCCCTACAAGATTGTCATTTAAATGAAGACAAATTGACAAACCCAGCCCTGGCCCCCAAGCACACGTTTAAAACAAAAAACGTTTGCAGATGGTTCACCAACTTTCTTAGCATCAGCTCACTCCCCATTAAAATCCCATGGAAATCCCCATGAAAACCCCATTAAAATCCCTATTGAATCCCCAATTGCCAATTGAATCCCCATCTCCAGCTCCGCCAATTCCCTAGTTCCACAGATCCTCATTGAAGATGTCGATGAAGGGCGGTGCCACCGGGGTGGGATGCCAAAGGGCAGGCTCAGCGGACGCTGCTAGGGTGGAAGACCTCAAAAAGGACGCTGCTTTTCGGCAATGGATTGGTTTAGCTGCGGTTTATGGGGGGGTATAACTGGGTTCACTCTGGTTGAACTTTTAACTATAGTTAATGGTGTCTATAAACCAACTTCGTGCCATTCAATGGATTGTTTTTTTGGATTGGTTGAAGGAAGAATTTACAGAAAGCTCCTGGATTTCATGGGACAAAGCATCCAGGATCTTCCTGTCCATTGAACCAATCCATTGAACCATCCAGTTACAAGGTGGGGCCCCAAAGGACCGTCCCAACATGTCCCAACCATCCCGACCATCCGGACCATCCCGACCATGATGTTGATTCCGGATGCTGATTCTGCGACCGCTGATTCGACTTGGCTATGTTTCTGACCCGGAATTCACTGCCAAAGGATAGCTAAGTTGGTTTATATACAACTCCGATAGCAATGGTTTATGGTTTCATGAAATACCAACAAAAATAATATTTTTTGGGGGGTGAATCTAAACATATCTAAACCAACAAATATGACTGGGAAGCCCCATGTTTTGTTAACAAACATAGCTACGGTCAGTGGATCGTCTGCTGAGGTTTCCCCTTCGGAAATGATCGATTCATTCCATGGTCGATTTTTGGCGAGTGGTGAATGACAAAAACAAGTCACTTCGTAACACATGAAGGATGTAAGTACATCTATATGTACATGGGTATATATATATATAGTACATATCATATATATATAATATGTATAATATATATATATAAACCATATATTATACATATCATATTTCCACAAGTATCCATTATACAATACAGGTAGTAACTTAGTATAACTGCCACCATTTTGGAACAGCATCGCAGCCGTGGGGTCGCTGGCTGGATGGTGTCATTGATCAATTCCTCCATGATCGCAGCGATCACCTCCTCCGTGAGGTCGGAGACCTGTGTAGCTGCGGGGCTTTGTTTCTGGTGGATTGCATATTAGTGATATACGGATAGTATGGATATTATTATATTTGGTCATATATGAGTATGTATAGATACATGGATAGTATGCATGTATGTATGTGTGTACTTTTTATAGTTCTATATACTAATATGTCTCTCTCTCTCTCTATACATATAATTCTATATATACGTATTTATTGGGGAGTATGTCACCTGGGGAAATCTCTACAATTCCATGATATCTTGATGCATGTGATTTGTATGTAGGGGATAGTTCAGTCTATTACATGGCACTGAACCGCTATCCCATGTTCATGCTGGGGCTGTACATGTTAGTCATTACCCTCTGGTAAACATACAAAAGGCTATTGAAAATGGTGATTTATAGTGGATTTACCCATTAAACATGGTGATTTTCCGTAGTTATTTTAGTTCACCAGAGGGTAGATCTTTGTGCTGAATCATCTTGATATATGTTGATACTGTACTTTCCAGCGGTCAATCCTATATTAATCATAATTACACATTGCCTAGTGGACTGATTCTTTATCATGTTTCATTATGCTGTTATTCTGTTCACCGTAGATACATGCCTCAGCTGTGAAGCAAAGTAGCAGTTGAGTAAATTTCAGGTGCTCAACTGCTCTGGCATTGTTTACATCAAATTCCATGGTTTATTTACTCCTAACCAATGGCCAGGGAACAATCCCAAAGGGCCTAACCTGTTTTGCACTCTGCTATCAACTCAAGTTGAACCCCATGTTGTTTAGATGTTTTATAGGTAAGTTTGATTGTCTATCGTACTAGTCTCCATTAAAAATGGCAATGAATTCGCAGGCTAATCCCTCATTTTTGGGCAAATCTCGAAGATGGAATTTGATTGGAATTTCACATAAGGTATCACTTTATCACTGGGTCTGTCTCAAAATAGACTAGCCCAAAAAAGAGCATGTTCCCTCTTAAGACTACCGCTTTTAGGGGCATTGCGGCATACGACATTTTCATACACACCCAAAAGTTTAGGAATCTCCAAATCATCACTCATGTTGCTTTTTCACACTCAATCTGCTTGGTCATAATTAGGTACACCAATAAGTGGCTGGTTCATACCAAACTTCAAATCTGTGGCCTTGGCCTTAAACTTTGACCGTAGCTGGTTGGTAGAAGAAAACCACTTATAGAAACAAATCGAAGTAACTATGTAGTGATCCAAAAAGGATGCAGTAAAAGTTCGCGCAAACCCCCCAGTTCGCCCACACAACTGTTAAGGAGATATTGAAGGGAGTGTTAAATTTTAACATTCAAAGGGAATTTTCAGCATGTTTCAACAGAGTTTCTAGGGAATCATAAAATGTCCACCCCCGTTAAACTTTACATTCAAAGGGAATATTCAACATGTTTCAACAGAGTTTGTAAGGAATCATCAAAACCGCACCCCCGTTGAACTTTATATTCATGGGAATTTTCAAGGAGTTTAGGGTTGATGTTGTTGCTGTTGTTGATGTTGTTGATGTTGTTGATGTTGTTGTTGATGAAGATGATGATGAAGATGAAGATGAAGATGATGATGAAGATGATGAAGATGAAGATGAAGATGATGAAGATGATGAAGATGATGAAGATGATGAAGATGATGAAGATGACGAAGATGATGATGATGATGATGATGATGATGATGATGACGAAGATGATGATGATGATGATGATGATGATGATGATGATGATGATGATGTTCTAACATTCAACGCACAGGTAGCCTAAGCTGTGCGTTGCAAGATGAAAGCCAAGATCACGGACATGTGCATTTTGTCCAACAAAACACAGTGTTTTTTATCTTCGGGGACGTTGTGGACGTAGGCGCGGGCAAACTGGGAGGTTTGCCTGTAAAAGTACTAATTTACCACTATAGGGTTCCCCGAAACGAAACTCAACAGTTTTCCAGGATGCTATAAATATTAATTACATATATATATCATAAATATTACATATCTAAAATATTCTGAAATGGAAGATTTCCCATTAATTTCTCAACCGTTCCAATTGTTTCTATCTGTTTGGAGGGTTTGCTATACCCATCCAACAGTTGACATCCGGCAGCCCTCCCCCTCCCCGCCGTTGGCGGCGCCGTTTGCGCATCCTCCGGCGGTGTTGTTGTTGGTGGACCTGAGTTGGCCATGGGCTGCAGACGGGTTGGTGCGAAATGGGAAGAGGGAACATATTCGATACTAATCATTTAATCTATACCCCATAGGATCCATGTATGGTATATATGCTAACATTGAGGGTATATTGATGGTAAATGTTACCATATATAGCATACATGGATCCTATGGGTATACTATGTGAATAATGGTTAATATTGATGATTCATGGTAACTAACGGTGATTAGTGGAATTACCGTTTGGTAATCAATGGCAATGGATGTCTTAATGGGAAAGTATCGAACTAGATGGTGGATTTTCCACTATACCATGTTTGATTACCAAAGGTTAATGGTGGTTGAATGGGGATCGAGGAATATCAGGTATCTAATCCAAAAAACATAGTTCCCAATACAATCCAATACACAAACAGGGATGATGAACCCCAATAGCCGTTACACTTATTTTTTCAGGGCCACCAACCACCAACCGTTGTGAAATATAGCTAGACATTCATTGACGCATAAAAGTTGGTACCTTTCCGCCTAATGTTAGTGTGTTCACCCATCTTTATGGGTACTTTGAGTGTCAACTGGTATATTTCACTGGTGGTTTTTTTTACTCCGTATGCGTACGATGAACAATGACAACTACGGAAACTACATCTAAATATACGGATTTTCAAATATACGAACTGGCATTTTAGACTACCTCCAGGAAGGTTTTCCTTGGCCCGCCCGGCCATTTAAACATACGGAATCCAATCTATTTAAATATACATTTAAATAGACAGATGGATGTTTCATACTACCTCCGAGCCTCGTAGTCTGGCCCGCCGCGTATAGAAACATGTCGTTACCGGTATGTCAAACCGCTGATAGAACGATCCAAATGTCATGCAGCTGCTCCCCACATCCAGTGTATCCACATTTGAAGACACAGCGCCCATTGAGCATCACATTTCTGGTACTGCTACAATGTATACAAGATGGTGTCCCCTACTTAGCTAGGTCAGTTTACATCTGTGCCAACGATTGAATTATATGGATCCTTGGTAGATATGTCGAAGTATAACTAGTTATAGCCAACTTATATAATATAACTAGTTCTCCCATTTATCATATAATATATGGATATATAATGATATATAATGATATATATGGTGTCCCAATCCCCCCAGTTTGATGGATGTTGAAGCTATAACTGGGGGGCACCTCCTCGAAAAAAAAACCTTCACTGCTCCTGAGATTCCCCTACTTGTAGCAGCTGCCTGTCAAGCTGAGTGGGTCTGGTGGTTGAGCCACCCCTAAAACATCCTAAAACAGTTGAGCCAGGTGGATAGGGTATGGAAAAGCGATGTGATTTTGAACATTTGGAGATCTACTTCATGTATCTTCATGTAAGAATATGGTAAGAATAACGTACTCTCCAAACGGGTTGATCCGGGTTGATTGAAAAGGTCGTGAGAAATTGTCTGCTCCATCGACAAAAGCCGCATTTTGCGGTCCCATGATTGGGGCTGACTCTCTTCAGTTGATCAAAGGGGGTAAAGATGGTAAAGATCAAGAATTGCCATCAACTTCGCAAAGGCGTGTCCAAGGTCTCCTGTCAATTTCACCTTAAGTATCCTTAAGTATCCGATAAACCTATCGATGTTGACTACCAACTCTCATGGTTTTATCTTAAAGAGATCAACATTATCAGCTTTCAAACAAACAGATTGCTATGATATCGAAATGAACAGCCCCTGGCTTCAGATCATCAAGACTTGTCTACTGCCAAGAACAACTTCAAGGTGAGCTGGGGCCAATCCTCATTCCCTTCGTGGAGTCTGGGAATCCCCAGTCAATGATTCAATATAATCGGGTAGAGTAATAACCCTGAAATGCATCAACCATCATCCGCCAACATAATATAACTTATATAACTTATATGACTTATATAACTTATATAACTTATATAACTTATATAACTTATATAACTTATATAACTAATATCAATGTTACTCCCTTATATAAATTATGATAATGGTTGTTGCAACCCCTTTCTCTATCCTGTCAGACTAGGTGACATCCCTCCGCCCGCCTTGCTGGTGGCAACCTATGAAGCTGAGAGATGGGAAAGCGACAAACCAAGGTGGTAAAGTAACACTTTGCGAACTGGACAATGACCATTCTTAATAGCTACCCTCTGGTAATGACTAACATAGCTATTGAAAATGACTATTTATAGTGGAATTTCCCATTGAAAATGGTGATTTTCCATAGCTATGTTAGTTTGCCAGAGGGTAGATCATCGAACTAAAGAGAAGTTTTGGGGCCTTGGGGCCCTCAAAACACCATTAATTAGGTATAATCCCATGATATATTCAGGATAACATGGAATATATGAACTAGATATATTATATACGGGCCATGTTCCTTAGCAAACTGTTAGTTTACTGGAGCGAGCTGGAACATGGTCCATGAATTTAGTCTGAGGACTATGTTAAATTACCGGAGGGAAAGTTTGAAGTACTCTCCAGTCATGGGATATTTTTCAACGCATGAAGTACGTTGAGAGTATGAATATCTGGTTTTAAATGTCAACATTCCAAATGATATGATTGGTACTTGCAAAGTCTGGATTTGTTTTACAAAGACAAATAGATGTTTTAAATATTGATGCAAATGTGGAGAGTTTGACAGGCAAATACAAGCAACAAAACTTTGTGTTTTTTCCTCTAAGCCTTTCCTCCAATCCACTGACCGTTGACCACAATCCGGAATAAATCCAACAACGATCAAAAATAAACATAGATCCGCATTCCATCACCATTTTTATGAACATGGATAAAACATGATAAAAATGAACTAGTGTGGTAAAGCCACTAAGATCATAATTTATCATGGAAAAACTATAGAACCACAACTATAGATCATAGTCTTTCAACTTGTTATCTATAATGTGGGTAAAACAATCATAAACCATCCCCAAGTCATCACCATGTTTATGGGTGGTGTGTATAAACCATCCCCAGTCGTCAGGCCGGCGAATGGATGATGCCTCCACGATCCACTCGTCAGCGTGAAAGCCGCCGCTCTCAGTGACCTGTCCAAAGGGGGGGGGAAGTCTCAAACGGATGGTCTGAAGGTAACAATATATGATATCTGCTGACATTTAATCTTAGAATATCTTATACATATTAAGATATACTAAGATATATTGAGGCACATGAATTTTCGTAACTCCAATTTTGAACAGCAGTTTTTTTTTTGTTCTTCGGTCACCTAAAAAGCTCGGAATCATCGTTGACGTCGGGATCATCGTCCCAGATCGGGTTCATCATGTCATGGCAAGCTGAATCAACCAGCTTCAACTTACCAAATGTTAAGGCACATATACAGACATATATGTATATATATATATATATCATATATATATATATATATCATATATAGATATCATACTTCTATATATGTTATATATATATAGAGATCATATATAGATATCATATATAGAGATCATATATATAGAGATCATATATAGATCATATATAGATACTGTGGATGGAAGAAGAAATCCTGAGTTGATAGATGGTGTATCTATCCCAGTATTTTGTTGGGGGTTCAACCATCCAAGGTGGTTTCTCGGATTTCGCAGGCACATCCACAGTATTAAGGCACATATAATTCAAAGAAATGTTAAACAAAAACTCACTGGTTGGAACTGGTTCATGGCTTCAACCCCTATGAAAGTCAGTTGGGATGACACCATCCGATGTCTGACCAGAAAATCCACCATTTGCTTCGATTGAAAATCCACCGTGAACAAAACCTCCTTCTGTTTATAGTTTTCGAAGATTTTCTATATTAAAGATATGGTTTCCCATATATCTGTCCCATAATTATTCTTATAGTTTGTTTTCCATATATGTTCCCATTGAAAGTTGACATTTCCCATCGGAAAAAAAAAAAAAAACACCATCTCTGATGACACCCCGACCCAGTCGGTCGCCGTTGCCTCAACTTCTTCGAAGTGCCCCAAGTCTTCACTGGAATGAAGGCTGGCCACCTGCCCCCAATGAACTTTTTGTAGGAGTCGGGTCTCCAAAAAAATGTTTGGCCCATCACGGTCATGGTTCCATGTGATTCCATGTTTGCATCGTAACGTTGCGAAATATCATTTCTCAAATGCTGAAAACAAACAGCCAATTTGTTGAGTGATTTTGAGGATATCTTCGCATCGTTCACCAACCCACCAGCTGGACATTAGTGATACCAGGGTTTTTTGTTAGCCCTTATGAGTGGTTGTTGGTGGTTTATAAGCCCTTGTACATGTACCACAAGTATATATATATATATATATTTAAATACACAGCAAATTATGAACAATTATCATTGATCATCCAAAATCACACTCTACCCCTGTTACTTTTGACCCCCAATTTCGGTGCTTAAATCACCATAGCCTAGGCATTTCTGGATCGCGCCTCAATCTCTTCAGCTTGAGGTTCCAGCTCTACAGCTCGGCTAGGCTCCTTGCGGCCAGCCAGCCCGTTGTCACACGATAAAACACATCCAATGAATATGTCAACCCCGGATTAATAAACCATGGTATTTATTAATTGGGGGGGGTACTCCTCCAATAGTCATAATCGGATATTTACCCTCTGGTTATTTAACAGTTCGCCATGGAAAATCACCATGCTATTAATAGGTAAACCATCTATTTCTATGGGCCATCTATACCATGGCTATGTTAGTCATAACCAGAGGGTAAATGGTACCCTCCCAATCCAGGGTTGACAGAATTTATACGGGATTCTATAGGAATATTTTTCAGGGATCTTTTGAGATGAACCATGAAGAATGGTGATATGGGGATATACCCGATATACCCTCTGCTTAAACTAACATAGCTATGGACAATCATCAGTTTTCCAAAGGCAAATCCATTGTAAATGGGCCATTTTCGAATGTGAAACACACATCTGGACCCCTCTGGTAAGCTCACAGTTTGGGAAAATGATGGCCCATTTATTTCAAGGATGTACCGATTCGAAGTGGTGAACGATGGCTGTGTTAAATGACCAAAGGGTGGCTTGGAGAAGGCTCTAACCGCACTTGGATATGGCCATCTGGGCTCCATGTTAGCTGGTCAACATGGATTCAATGATTTCTAGCTGCTCTGAAAATGGGATACCCTGACAATCCATATATTCCCATAGGTTGTCATCATTTTCCCTAAATCAAATTGTCATACATGTGGATGTTGTGCATCTAGCCCAAAAAAATGAGACACCGTCGTGACACAGCCAGACTACGTGAAGGTTGTTGGTTATGTATCTCATGAAAATGCCATTAATATCTATATGGTTTTGGGTCAAAACCCTGTACCCCTATAGTTCACATCAAAATAGCTGGTAAATGGATTATAATCACAAATTGTATCTATAGGATTCTATAAGTATTGACCCATACCCAATGATATCCCATGATATTCTGACAACAGCCATGATGCCACTGGTTGGTCCAACAAGCCCCTGCCGAAGTAGGAGCCCCCACAGGTGCTACATCTTCCACCGTCGCCGGGAGGTCCGGGACGTCCGGAAGGTCCGGAAGGTCTTCGGCTGGCTCTCCTAACGGGGTGCCAAAAAGGGGAATTTTCACCATCGAAAAGAACGGAAATGGCAACAAAAAGGATTTGGACTCCCAAATATAAGGATTCAACAAATGTGATTGTTGGAACTCGCATATGTATATATATACATACACATCTCTATCTATTTATATATATATATTATACAGTGGAAATATGTAGACATGGCTATACATCACACATGACGCCTTGACACCCACTGAACTCTGGCCGATCCTCCATCGTCGGCACTTGCATCAGACTCCTCACCTGCAGTGATTTTTGGCATTGTAAGTAGGTACCGTTGAGAGTATGTATGTAGATATAGGCCTGCATATGTATATATACATCTATATATACATACACATACATCCATATGATTATATTTTATTATTTAAATAATATGTGCATACATATGATCACATCTGTGTATATATATGTACATACATAGTATATAATATATATATATATATATATGTATATGTATATGTATATATATATACAGTGTATATATATATATACAGTATAGAATGTAAAAGACTGTAGACACGATTTGCCATCGATTGGACAAAAGTGGATTCCCTTGGAGGTCTATCAAAAGCCAAGAAGTGCGTGCCATTTGCATGTCTATTTGGGTGCGAGCCAGGAGCCTTTTGACTCAGACTCTAAGCTCTGAAAATTCTGAAACTGGCCAGTGGCAAGCTTATTTGCTGAATCTGAATTGGTGTTTGTGTGATATTTCGAACCGAGCATGAGATTTGTGTCAACATCGAGGATACCCCACAACATCCCAAAACTATAACCTTAAGTGGGAAAAGGCATGGGAAGTATGGGCTCCAAATTTTGAGACAACCCTAAGTCCAATAACGATCCACTAAAATCTTATCGATTATGTTTCTGTAATTGTATTTCATATTTGATCGTATTTGTATGTATTTGTCAAGGATTATCAAGGCAAGCAACAACTGCAACGAAAATACAGTATGGTCGAGCAATTTTGGCAAATAGCAAAAACTTCTGAACAGCTTTGCGCGGTCACATCACGGAATAGATGTCTGGGTCCTGTCGATCTAGCCAGCCACGCCCGCCTTCTGAAAAAGTTTCGAATTCTGCATCCTGCAGGATGAAAACTAAAAGAAATGATGGCAATGAGTGAATCGGTGTGAAGCACGCAGCGAATGTGCCAACCAGTTTTTGTTTGGCTTCAACCCTGTGTAAGAAAGATATGGATTCTCAGCTGGATCTTTTTGCCTACCCTGGAAGCAGGATATGTAGGTTTTGCCAGAGGTTAAATCATGTTCGTAGCCCAAAAAAGTGATGTCTTATCTTACTGCTGAACGGAGAAACAACTTCCATGATTTCGGAACTAACTTAGAACATGATTTAGAACATGATGTAGAAGAACATATCTCTGATTTCCTGGAAAAAAAAAACATAAAGAAGAAAGAAATGACCCATCCCGGTGATCCTCAATTTCCTCCTCCTCTTCAGCTTGCCTTGGGGCGAGATGAGTTCCCTACATCCAGCTGAATCCAGCTATTCGGAGGTGAATCCTAACTGGTAAGTGGTGAAAAATCTGGGCAAATAGCTGGGTTATAACATGTTATAAGCCTATACTTGGGCCATAATATGAAAGTTGACAGTCACGAATGCATACTTAGTTTAGTTGTTAGCCACTACTCTTGGCTTCGTTTCAAATCCCACTTTTGATTTTCCAAGAAGTGCTTGAGATCTTTGTTAAGAGCCATCGCCACTAAGTTTCAAGCTCTGTTTCGAGCTCTTGTGTCCTGCACAGCATCTGAACCCGAGCCCGGGAAGAATCTGTGTGTCATTGGGTAGGTTTGTTAGGCATGTTGTCTGGTCTATTACATAAATAGATGTAAAAAACGCCATGAGAACCCATGAAAACCCATGGCGTCCGAAAATCATCTACAACTGGTGGCTTCTCCGTTCTCCATATATTAGCTTACTGGATGGATATGTTCAAGGCAGAGTCTTGGTCCAAGGTCTGGCCAGCATTTTTCTTCCAAAACCAAGTGTGGATTTAGCAAATTGCTACTGTGTGATTGGTCGAGGTTCCCACATATACAGTATGATATATGAAATGTAATTTTCATATATGTCTATGTAATTATATATTATATATATGGAGGTTTCCATCAATGGGGGTGCCCCTAAATGGATGGTTTATAAGGGAACATCATATTAAAATGGATGATTTAGGGGTACCCTCATTTTCAGGAAACCCCCATACGTGTATCTGTGATCACATACATAGATGTTGTTGTCCCAAAGAATCATAACAATTCAAAACAATTTCAATGGATTGGTTTGTAAGGGAACTTCTATAGGAAACCTCAATATTTCATGGGAAAAAAACCTGGTGTCCGCTTAAGAGTTTCCCTCAAACCACTTCATTGACTGGTACTAAGTTGGTTTATAATCACCATTCACTACAGTTAATAGTTACACCATAGTCAACCAAGTTCTTCAAGAAAAAACAAAACATACTTATGTAAAAAAACGATATCCCCAGAAGCCACAGTTCACCATGGCCTTCGTTCCGATGCTTCCACTTCAGCCGCTTCAGCGACATCGATGGCATCTGGGATCTCATGACCACCTGAGTCGGGGGTCACGAAAGATTGTATAATGGCTATGTAATGGGTATATCTAATGGCTATATAAATATACACATATGTATATCCATATATTGTATCTATCTATATATATACACATTAAGATAATGTTATAATTATATATATATGTTGGGTTAAAACCTATTATACCACATGTTGTATTAGAAACATCCATATATCAGCTACTCTTGCGTAGGGGTCTGATCGGGTTTTTGACCCATACCGATACCATTCCTATCATCCGAATCTCGGATCTAAGCATCATCCCAGTTGGTAACCGGCTAGTACCTAGTCATTCTGCTTAGGCCCCAGTTTGTAAGTTGGTTAACTAGGGTTTTTGGTAGTTATAACTATAGTTAGATGAACATATGAACCAACCTATAACTTTGGGGCCCACATTGCAGTAATCTGCGTGGTACATAAGTCCAGTTACTGACCAATCACCAAGGCGGATAAACTGCTATATATATATATATGTGTGGACTACTGGGTATGAGTATATCAGGCTGGTTATTTGCTAGTATATTAGGGATATAATAATCAGGCAAATTATATTGGGTATTTGTATATATATATATATATTATATTGTTGACTATTTTTGAGGCTGGTTATTCAATAATATATTGGTTGTCAATAAAGAAGTTCCTATATTAGTATAAGTCCTACATTAACAATAATATCAACAATTATTATCCTAATATTACGATCATTTAAATACTAGCTATACTACCAGTTCCAATCCCATCTCATGAAACACTAGTTGGTTGATCAATTTCCCGTTTCTATCGGTTTTTATTTATCTCCAATAACTTTGGTAGTATAAGTTCATATAAGTCCCTAGTTCTCAACAAATCAACCATGAAATTTTGGTAAAACCAAATTTAACTATAGTTTATTAGCCATTTTTTTTGCATTAGCCATATTATATTAACCAATTCCTTCACAAATCAACCATGGCATTTTAAATGGCTCACATCCCAGCCTGCAATCTCTGCATGCTCTGCACCAGACTCTGCACCACGCTCCCCTTCGAAGGGGTGCACCTGCGGATAGAGGACGGCCAAGGCCTTGAAAATCAGCCAAGATTGGGATTATGCAATCTATACAAAATGTACTTATATAAATCGTATACTTATATATACATACTGTAATTACATGTTTCAGTGTAATAAAATATATATTATGTATTATATATTATAATAACATACATATATAGATAGTTCACGCGTGCATATAAGATCATATAAGGTGATAAACAACACGAATCTGTGAAATGTAAACCGATAGAAACTAGACACCGTACACATTATCTTCAGAATTTGCAGATCTTAGCACCAAGCTCCTCATCTTTGACAACTGGTAGATGTCAAACACTCCCAATGCCCACCATTCACACTGATTAAACCCAAAGTGTGTGGATTTTGAATGCTCTATTATATTATTCTTCAAATGATTATGGTGTAAATCCATGATTCCATATTCATAAATATTCATTTTCTGCGATCAAAGTGATATTGATGGAAGGGTTTCTACTTAGTGGACATCTATTTATTGGGTTAACATCTTCACTTTGTTTCCAAATATTTATTGGGTTTCAATCCATGATAGAATATATTCTATGGTTTCTGCAATCCAAATTGGATTTTCTATTCATTTTCTGTGGATTTTCTATGCATGTCCAAACATCTTCAATCCATTCCACTTCGAAATGGACGACGCAACGACTGTCACGACTGCCACGAACCTCCGCCTCAGGTCCAAGACTGGACTCTGCCTCAGTTTGGGAGATCCAGTCGGTGGATTTCACTGAACATATAATATCTATATACATATACATATATATATATACTATAAATATATATATATATGTATATATAATATAATTTGATATAATGTAGTATAATAAAAGATAATATGATATAATATAATATAATATGATATAATATAATATGATATAATATAAAATACTATGATATAATATAGTATAATATGATATAATATGATATAGTATGATATAATATAATATAATATAGTCTAATACAATATAATATGATATAATAT
>Ga0126342_10009426_pt1 | contig 17501 bp, 25 predicted proteins | sample Cyp1metagenome_FD_92528 | JGI IMG/M metagenome (GOLD analysis project Ga0126342, IMG submission 92528) | Coral microbial communities from Lord Howe Island, Old Settlement Bay, Australia - Cyphastrea 1 metagenome | ecosystem: Host-associated > Invertebrates > Cnidaria > Coral ... | reverse complement strand
ACATCAATCACCTTTCGATCCATCAGTGGATTCGCTCTGCCATCCCTGATTCACAACAACCAACCTTTCCTATAGGTTTCCTATTTTTGAAACTTCCGCCACCGCCTTGTGCGGTACTACTGGAATATAATATAATATAATATAATATAATATAGTATAATATAATATAATATAATATAATATATAATAATATAACATATATATATATTATTATATATATAGAACATATCTCCATGGATCACATCCCCACCATAAGATGTCAGTTGGGCATAGCATGTGAAACGCTGCCCGACCGCATGACCGCAGGGGCCCCTTGAGTTTGCTCAAAACCAAGTTTGGTAGCGGAGCCCTGATACAGGGCTCCCTGTCGTAGGCTTCGCTCACGCCGGGCGATGCCATACTGGTCTGGCTACTGCCTGGCTGGACCAGGCGCTGCGCTGTGGCGTGGCAGGTTGCTGCTGTGCGATCTGGGGCAATCAGTGCTTATGCTGGCTGCGCTGCCGCTCCGCTGCTGCTGATTGGTGGGCCGAGCTGCGCTTGGTGGCCGTGGTGTACTTGCCCTACCCCCCGGGACAAGACCTACGCTGGTGGTGGTGGCAATCAGTGCACTGTTCGGCTGCTGGGCTATTTCCGGCACTTCGTGAAGGGTTTCAGGGCATCCTCTGCGATGGCTGTGCCTTCAGCTCCCAGTGGAAGAACCATCCCCCAGACCAAGTATGCCGCCAGGTTCCGTCCATACCTGGAGAAGCTGCGGATGTGGTACCAGATCAGCTCTCTGGAAGATGAGCTTGTTGGCAGGTGATTGCCGGTCGTTTGTACGGCAGAGCACACAGGGTGGCAGTCAGCCTACGTGTGCCGAGGCCAGACGGGACCTACGACATAGGCGATGGCGCCTTGGTTTGACTACCAGTCGATGAAGTTCGTGACCCGGTGACGAACGAGCTGCTGCAGGAGCACATTCCCAGCGGAGTGCAAGACCTGGTGAACACGCTTCGAGCTGCCTTCGGAAAGATGGACCGGCAACTCGAAGACCATAGACGACATCAAGCTGCAGGTCAACGGGGACTTCACAAGGTTCAATGATGCTCGTGCCCTAGCTCTGAGGATCACTCCGAATAAGGAGAACCACCAGGACATCTTCTACGGCCAAGATGAGGACAGCTGGTGGCAGGATTCTGACGAGCTCTACTACCAGCACTATGAGGATGACAGTGACTACTACGAGGATGACGACTATGACTGGTGGTATGGATACGAGGAAGCAGATGGCGAATGGATCTATGAGTACGACGAGAACTATGACACTGACTGGAATGGCGATGGAGATGGATCCACATGGCCAGAACCTCCGACCGCAGAAGCTGATGCCGGAGCAACTTCCAGCAATGCGGAGTTCAAGGAGGAGTACTGCAAGGGCAAGAGCAAAGGTGGCCATGATGGATGCTTCAATTGTGGAAGCAAATGGCACATGGCGCGTGACTGCCTAATGGCCAAAGGTGGACAGAAAGGAGGTGGAAAGAAAGGCCATGGAACCTGGAGAGCAGTCTGGCGACCCAGGTCAAAAGGAAAAGGAAAAGGGAAGGTCCGTGGAAAAGGATTCGGAAAAGGCAAGAGCAAGAAAGGCAAGGGCAAGAACCAGTGGTTTTCTGGATCAACCACCAAGGAGCCTGCGGGGAACATGAACTTGGACTTCCGTGAAGGTGTGCCGGATCACACTACATCCAAGATTATGCCATCACAACGAATGCTGTTCAAGAACAACATCAGCAAGGTTGACAGAAAGATCCCTGAGAAGCACATCATTCATACGTCTTCGGAAGAGGATGACTTCATGTCGATGCGCAGACCCGTGGCTTCTACAACAAGTTCTACGACACTGCAACCGAGATCAACCCTGAGGAGGAAACGTCCAAGCCATCGAAGCAGCACTCCTTCAACTTTCCGACCTTCCATAACAACACCGTGAACGGCCAGTACTTTGCAGTCAGAGGGGTGAGAAGAGGTATGGACTTCTGATCGACCCAGGAGCTGCTTCGGGATGGGTTGGATCGGACACGCTCTTGCAGCTGATGGACAACTGCGTGAGGCCTGCCGGGAAGCAAGAGGAGATGATCATCGACCATGGCAACACTGTGCCGGTGTCAGGAATCAATGGAGTCTCCGAGAACACCCTTTGGCAGGTGACACTTCCTTTGGTCAGTGGAGGACAATCCATTACCTACACAGCAGATGTCCTTGGAGGAGATGGTTCGTTTTGTCCTGCCTTGGTAGGCACTTCGAGAGATGAACGCCGTGATGTTCTGCAACTGGTTCAGCAATGGAGACGGCCTGATAGTGGTTGGATCACAACAAGACGATGCCATGCACCATCGTATATTCAGGCTGTTGCTGACCGATAGCGGACACTACATGTTGCCCACGGACCATGACAACACAGCCAAGGTTGCAGGACAAACCTAGAGAGAGGCAGTCCTGTTCTGCGCTCGAGCTGCGTCACGAAGTGCAGAGATCTGGCCTGACGTCAATGCGGTGTTCACCATTGCTTCCTGTCGAACGTGGGCAAGCAGGCAGCAGGTGACCGGAGTGAACTTGTCAGTGAACCTTCTCTACCACGACGCCCACAAGAAGATCAAGACAGGAGTTCAGCGAATGCGGAACGACCTCAACTACCAGAGTCCAACAAGAACAAGGACGGCAAATCTGTGGAAGCTCCGTATGAGGCTGCCGAAGAATTCGAGGTGGCGCCAAGAGCAGAGGTTCAGCCGATCAAGCCCAACTACAACTTGAAGCTGGTTCTTCGAAGGCTTCCCAAGCTGTACGAGGAGGAGAACTATGCCAGATGCAAACAGTTGCTGCTGGGACTTCATGAGAGGTTGTGGCACTCGCCCATCAGTGACTTCACCAACCTACTTCGAAGAGCTGGACTACCTGGTGAGATCATCCGCCTTGCCGAGGAAGCCGTGAAGTCCTGTGCCGTCTGCAGAAAGTATGTATGGCTTCCCAATAGACCACAGATGCGTGTTGGTGGTGCCAATTTCAATGAGGCAATCCAGATGGACTTTTTCAACTGGGAGAACACTTGGTACATGTTGGTGTTGGACGAGGCCACTCGCTTCAAATCATGCTGCACCATCGAAGGCCAACATGCTGATCAACTGCTCACAGCCTTGCTCCATTGCTGGATCTACACCTTTGGAGCGCCAGGCAAGGTCATCATGGATCAACAGGTGAGTCTCATGGGTCGTGAAGCTGGAAGTGAATTCGAACGCCTCAACATGCAGCGCGACCCGAAGGGAACAACTGCAGGTCCAGGAGCTGAACAGCATACTGGAACCGGACTAGTTGAGAGGCACGTCCAGCTCATGAAAATGATCATGTACAAGCTGAGAGAGGACTTCAAAGGCAAGGGATGAACCCTCAGCCAGAGGAACTTGGACGTGAGAGCGCCATGGCTCAAAACATCACGCTCAGCTACAAGGGCATCACTCCAGCAGTGGCAGTCTTTGGGACACTGCCTCGCAGATTCTATGACACTGAGTCCGAGGGCATTCTGAGCTACGAGGGCGCTGGCCAGACCGACATCCCAGTCTTCGAGAGAGCCTTGCAGGCCCAGCAAGCGCTGATTGAGGACACAGTTGCCGGGGCCAGCCGCACTCGACCTCATCAACTGGACCTCAGTGCCCTGACTGCCGGAACATTGGAGGTGGAATTCTTCAGAGAGGTGAAGGATGATCCTGGCTGGAGAGGACCGGCATTGCTGCTCAGACTGGATGTGGATGAGGGTGTTGCAGTGATCCAATACCAAGGCAAACCCTACTTGGTGGCACTTCGTCACATCAGACCGTTCCGAGGCATCTACCACGTCGCCGTGCAACAACCTGAGATGGACGAGATGCTCTATAGGCTGATGCGCTATGTTGAGTCCTTGACAGGCTACAAGATCTACCTCTATGGCTGGGTGCGCAATCAGCGAGATCAATGGAGCAAACTTCCCAAGAACAACGAGGAAGCGGATGCAGAAAGCCGCGACCATCTCCACTGCGATGACCAAAAGGCAACTGCATGGATGCATTCTTGGAAAAGCACTTCGTAGCTTCAAACCTCCTTCAACTACCACTGTGATTTTGATCACATGGATTCATGGCGGACGGAGCTATGCTGTCCAAGAACGCAAGTCCGATTGGCATCTCAAAATTAAGAAGATCACGATGCATCCTCGAGAAGAAGTCTGCCTTCTCTACCTCTTCTACTACCACTCACAGCTGGCAGAAGAGGAAGGACCGGTGCCTTGCAGACCAACATCCACTACGAGCTCTTCGACGGAAATGCAGCCTGAGCAACTTTGGCACCCATGAAGGAGGAGAATGTCTCAAAGAAGCGCGATGGCCCTGAATCGCGATCTGTGGTGCTTGCTCCAGGGAAGAAGAGGCAGAAATGCGAGTTCGTGAGGAAGGACCATGACTTCATCAAGAGCTACCATGCGGCATCGATGGTCAAGCAGTTCGTACAGTTTGACATCACGGTCGACTGGAGATATGGATTTGACTGCATGACAGAGGCAACCAGGAACTTTCTCCACTACCAGTCGCTACCACAGTGAGCAGAAGAGGAAGAGCTATGGATATCTCTTCCACTTTGCCTACAAGAGCGACCACGAAGCACTGGCTGACCTGAGAACTGCAGAGATCTTCAAAGGCGACCAGTGAAACCAGCAACCTGGACGACGACAACCTGGACCCGTCGTTGTGGCCGCAGATCGAAGCTGCAGATCGCAGCGAAATCCAACAATTCGTGGATGAGAAGGCCTTCAAACCGATACACCGGATGCAGGTGACGGAAGACATGGTCCAGATCGACGCCAGATGGGTCAGAAAGTGGAAAAGGTTGCCAGACAAGACCCTGAAGATCAAAAGCAGGTTATGTGCCAGAGGTTGCCTTGACAAACAAAAGGAACTAGTGACAACTCGGAGTACGACTGCAACTCGACTTTCGCAGCGTCTCCTGGTGTCAGTGGCTGCCAGGAAGAAGCAGGGCAAGAGGAAGAAGATTGAAAGCTGGGACATCGCCGGGGCGTTCCTCAAGGGGTTTGACTTCAAAGCCATTCAGAAGGCGCTTCAGAAGCTTGGAGTGACAGCGCCAACGAGACAAGTCATTGTGTATCCCCGGATGAACGTCTGGCGGCATCTTCAAGAACTATCAGCTGACTTCAGAGTTCCAGAACATTCATTCTCTTCAAGATTACGGCTTGCTGTGCCTGAAACCTATCTATGGACTCAATGATGCTCCATTGGCATGCCAGTTGTCGCTACATTCGTTCCTGCTGGAGCTTGGAGCCCATCGCAGCAAGCTGCATGAGAATTGTTTCTACTGGAAGCAGCCGAACAAGGGTAAGGTGGACATCTTCAACAACTTGGATGCCATGGTAATGACACATGTCGACGACCTTGCTATTATGGCAGAGGAATCCTGGATGGACCTCCGCTACAGCAAGTTCGTGCAGAAGTTCCAGAAGGTGACACACCAACAGCTGCCCTTCCAACATTGCGGATGCGAATATGCAGAGACCAATCAAGGCTGCTCCATCACCCAGAAGGACTTTGCGGAGAAGCTGACTCATGCCAAAGTACCATCTCGAGCGGAGGAATCCAAACTCAGAGTTCCGATCCGTGTTGGGGGCATTGTTGTGGGTGACATCTACCAGATTGGATGTGGTGTCGGATGTATCGCTGCTACAGGCTCGAGTCACAGTAGCAGAAATTCGAGACATCAAATTGGCCAACAGCGTGGTGGACAAGGTGAAGGCCTACTCCGACGTGCGCTTGCACTACAGATTCTTCGGGAGTGATCATCAACGAGTAGTCTGTGTGCATGACGCTTCATCAGCGAGCAAGGGCCGCCACTATGCGCAGGAAGGCATCCTCGTCATGCTTGCGGTTGATCATTGGAGAGGCCATCAAATCGACCACGAGCACATCTGCGACGACTATACCGTCGCCAAACATGGTGGCCTGATGCACGTGCTGCATTCGCAGGCGCCGAGGCTAAAAGGGTGAGCTACAGCACGAGTCATTCGGAGACGTTGGCCATGGTGAATGGAATTGAATCCACAACATCAGTTTCAACAAGGCTGTCCGAAATCATGCATCATGAACCTGCACCTTCACTGGACCAGTTGGTTGTTCTGCAAGAAAATGGAGACCCCAATCTGCCAGCCGAGTACTACTCAGATTGTGCTGATCTTTGGGAACTTTCCACTGGACAGAGGACATTGCCCCAGGACAAAAGCCAGAGGTTGTTCATCTTGGGCATTCGTGAAACTCGAATCAGTGGCCGTATGAGGCTCATGTCCCTGGTGCCAACAGCTTCCATGGTAGCCGGCTCGCTCACCAAGCTGATGGTTTCGACCCAGCCGTTGCATTTGCTGAGCGCTGGAAAAGTGGAGTTCAAGAACGAGCCGGACCACCCAGTGAAGTCGCGGGTGCTACCATCGATCCCACTGGATGAGGAGTCAGACCTGCTGATGAACGATGAAGAGGTGATCAAGAACGCTGAGAGCGCCAAGGAGAAGATTTTGATGACGACGGCATCAGTGCTGTTTGGGCTGGCGGCTGGAATCACATCCAAGAGTATGTTGCTGCCATCTACGGCCGTGGCAACGGCGACACCAGTCGCAGCGCACCCCCGCGGGAACTATGTGCCTGTCGACAAGGATGAGCATAGCTACTGGCCCGTCTATGTGACCATCTTCATCCCTGTGTTTGTGGCCATTTGCGCAGAGAAGTTCATTACGAAGTTTGTGAACGTTGTGCAGAATATGGCCACAGACATCCTGGTGCCGAAGGAAGAAGGAAGAGCAGTGCATGAAGAAGGAGAAGAAGCTCTACCTGTGGAGCCAATGGGTCTGGAGGATGAAACATTCACCTGGACGAAAGACATGGCCGTCGCCTTTTACCAGAGAACGAAGGCACAACATGAAGACTACATCAACATGACCGAGAAGGTGATCAAAGAGAATGATCAGAGAATCAGGGGGCTGGAACATGCTGAGGCAATAAGCCAGGACAAGATCAAGACCACTGGTGAGTACGCCGATATGCGGGCGACACGCCGTGATGCGCAGAAGCAGCTGGAGAAGGAGATGAAGCAGAAGCTGGAAGCAGCCAATTCTGACAAGGAGGCTGCGGAAGCAGATAAAGAAGAAGCACAGCAGTCCTACGACGACATGGCCGCTGTCTACAACGTGGCGATCTCCGAGAAGAAGATCCTGGAGTCTCAGCTCAACATCATGACCAAGGATCGAGATCATCATTCGAAAGAAGCCGTCCAGACCAAAACAAAGTTGGAAGCTGAGTTTCAGGCATACAAGAAAACAAGGAAGGAGATGCTCGAGCACAAGGAGAAGTACGAGCACCTAGTGGACCAGGAAGCCTCCAGCGACACCATCTCAGTCGCCATTGACTCCAACTGAGGTGCTGGAGGCGCGAGAAAGAGTGGATTTCCAGAAGAGGGTGAAAGAATCAATGAAGATGACGATGGCCGAGCTCGAGCAAGCGAACGCGAGATTGGCGAAGCTCTACCATCGCCACAAGGCGAACCTGCAAGAAGAGCTGAATAGGGCCAAAGCGCCCGAGGAAATTCGGATTTCCGGGTCAGGAGCGTGCTACCACAGGGCCAAGTTGCAATCACTGCCCTAGAACCTCTGAAAAATTCCGGAAGTGTGAAGATTGCATGCCATAGCGTATCACGTTGACTGTGGGCAAGCAGCGCAACATGTGACTTGAGTGAACATATCTCCATGGATCACAACCCCACTACAGGATGTCAGTTGTGCATAGCATGTGAAACGCTGCCAGACCGCATGACCGCAGGGGCCCCTTGAGTTTGCTCAAAACCAAGTCTTATCTTATATTTTACACATAGAATTAAGTACAATCTCAAACATATATATATATATGTATATGTGTATATATAGATGTATTATAGGGCATGGCTATGCAAGGGATGCCACAAATTTCGAAACATGCTGGCAAGTCGGGCGCCCAGCATAGCTGCTGTGTCTGTGGTAAAGTTGTGCACTGAAGTTGTGGCTGATACAGCGGTGACCCCAATTATTCGATCTGAAAACCAATCAAACCATATCCAGCCTCCTGCTTAGATGTGCATTCCTCGTGGTAAGTGATATATATCCCGTATAAACCAGATAAAGTTGGGGATATTCCATATAAGACCATGTGATATATAGCTGAGGTATGGTCCGTTTTACTAAGTGGGATGCGACCCCAGGTATAAATGGGAATTGCATAAACCAACCGTTAGTGGGGTTTTAAACATGTAGTTGGAATGACACCTATATACCACCATTTTTTTAGTTACTTTATGTCCCCACTAATAGCTTATAGATGGGAACAAGACCAAGCATTTGTGGGGATCAGTGGGTATATTCGGACACATAATAAAAAACATATAAAGCAATATGAAACACAATGAAGCAGTAATTAATCCTGCCCCACCCCCCTAATATTGGACATCTCCATTCTATGGTCCCAAATATGGTACGGGGAAGGGATGATTGACTTCTTGAGTTGGATGATTTGATATTTGATACCATGGTCAATTTGACTTGATATGATTGAATGCCGAAACTGCCCAGAGCCGCCGTTCGGTTATTGGTAAGTTGAAGATACAGACCACAAGTATACGCTCTGTTAAATTCTGAGATGTGACATGGGCATTGCGCATTGAACCATTACTACTTCCTTCTGACTCGGTCAGCGCGGCCCTCTGTCACTGCCTTGTATGTTTGGACTGGCATCCTGCACAATATTTTGGGCTATTCAGCAACCCATTTCTAAGACCATGTTTGTGTACCAGGAAAAGGATTTTCTTATCTTCTTGGCAACGTGCAAAGAACAAGGGGGCCTTCATATTTCTTCATTACATTTTCATTACAGTATCTAGCTGCAAAAGTGGTCTAATCTCAACCCTGGATTAGTAAGCCCTTAGGCTGTTGAATTCGGGGGATGCCATTTAAATATCAGATGATCTCTATTTGATATCCCCTTAGTTAATGAACCAGGGTTTGTTAAACACAAATCCGGGTTTGACATTGTCTTGATATCCTGCAGCTACGAGAAGGGGCACCTCCGTAGTTCATCCAGTCATCTAGTGCTCTTCAGCGTACGATTTAGTCTGCCCCTGTGGCGGCCCAAACCACTGACGTGACACGGAAGGCTCCCGTTTTAAGAATTGCCTGTGGGAGCATCAGAGCAACGGGACATTGTGGCAGCACAAAAGGTTTGACCGAGCAGGGTGCATCGGCGCAAAAACGGCGATCAGCGTAACGGCGATTGGCGTAACGGCGTATTGGCGTAAAAACGGCGATCGGCGTAACGACGTATCGGCGTGGCAGCGCAATGACACCCGGTCAGCACAACGGCATGCCAGCGTTACAGCACAAAACGCCACAACCCACATATCGCGTATCCGCGTAGACACAGCGATCGGCGTAACAGCGTATCGGCGTATCGGCGTAAAAACGGCGATCGACGTAACGGCGTATCGGCGTAAACACAGTGATCGGCGTAACGGCGTATCAGCGTATTTACAGTTACGGATCCCCAACACGCTGAGAAAATCAACAGCATGCTCGCTATACTGTGAGGATACGCATGAGCGATACGCTCATGCGTCACCGCAACACTGCCTGTTTTGAGGCCCTGGTTTTGGAACCTCATTTTGATCAAATATATTGGGGAGGCCCATGTTTGCGCGTCTCCAAATGGACCCCTTCTTTGTGATATACATTGTTTTGCTCCAATTTCCATAGCCCCAGCCTCGAAGCCTGCCTCGAGGTGTTTTGTGCCAAAATTTCCATAGCCTCGCGACCCTGGAGGCGCGTTTCAAGGCCTGCCTCGAGGCTTGCTTCACCGACAAAAATTTTTCCCGGGAGCGTCTGAGCTGTGCCTGGGAACAGAATCGCCCAACAGCTTGCAGTGCAGGAATGCACGACAGAGCACGGCTTTTGTTGTCAGCGGTCACCAGGCGCAATGGTCTGGCCATTTTGGAAAACCCTTCGACCAGTATGACACAGCACATGCTCGCGCTTTGCGAATTTGGCACAAATTGGGCGAAGACGTGGTGTTTTGTGACAAGCCCGACATCGAGCTGTGGCCAAGCTTTGCTCTCATGGACCCAAGGCTCACGAATCTATTGTGGGTGTCCGACTGGCTGGTGGAACGTTCATGTCACGCCTCACTGCCGAGTACCCACCAGCCCCAAGCATTGGCTGGGGTGATCGCCCCATATACTACAAACCAGGGCATGGCGGGCAAGCTGAGAGAGTGGAGAGATTAGTTGCCAGCTACACTCACATGGCCATGTGTAACCTCCAGAATTGAAGATGGGGGTGGTTTGCCAAGCACAGCCTTGCACACTGCCTCCTTGGGCATCTCTCCGTTGATTGCTATTTCAACGCCTGTGTGATTCGAGAGACTGCATGAAGATTGTGGCTCATCTTCAGTCGGCGGCGCCTGGGCCACCCTTGACAGATGCGGAGATCCAGCCCTATGCTTCAGACATGCTTGAGATCCTGGGAGTTGCTGACCGTGCGCTGGATGTGATGCATGTTGGACCAGGTCAACCTCTCAGACTCACGTTGTGGAAATTGCTCGCATCGTGTTGAAATGACCCAGACCTTGACTTTCTGGATGCCCTGGGGCATGGTGTCAAACTTGGTGTGAATTCCCAGCTGTCACCCTCCCCAGCATGGCCACCCAACACTGCGATTTTGCCAGATGACATTCCCTTGGTGGAATGCAATTCAGCTTGGAAGAGCGCCAGAGAAAACTTGCCTCTTGATCAGTCATTGGTGGCCGAAGAAGTCGCAGCTGGATGTGTGTCCATGGTTCCTGGGGGTGTGGCCGAGCTCAAGTCCAGATACGCTAGAGAGTGGCAGTGGGCAAATTGGGCCTAGTGATTGCTGAGGGCCGCTCCCTCGCTTGGTCGTTGATAGCTCTGTCTCCAATGTGGCGACCAACGCAGTTTTACCCAATCACATGTTACTCACGCATCAGTGACTTGCTGCGCGGTGCACCATCATCAATGGCTCGTGAACAGATCATGCAGTTGACATTGGACGTCTCAAAAGCGCACCGGCGCATCTTGGTACATCCAGATGATCGTAGCCTACTCTGTTTCCATGTGGGTGATGACCTTTACCAATGCATCACTTTGCATTTCGGCGCCAGAGTGAGTGGTTGGGCGTGGGGCCGAGTGCCCGGCCTGATGATTCGCACCTCACATGCCATCCTTGACCACAAACATGCACTTTGGCAGTACGTGGACGATCTGCTTGCATGGCTCGACAAGCAATCAGCCCCACTTTGGGCATCATGTTTGGTCATCTTATTCATCATACTTAGCATACCCATGAGTTGGCACAAGGCGGCCTTATCCGCCAACCTAACTGGATCGGGTGGTCCATCTGTGTGGAAACATGGACGATACAGGTCCCACAGCAGAAGCTTGCGGTCATTCTGTCTCAACTGGATTCTTCGGCGATGGACTCCAAATTGTTGGTTAAAAGTTGGGAGTTTATTGCGGGCAGACTTTTGTGGCTCACCTCTGCATGGCAACATTTGAGACTCTTTCGATTCCTCTGCAGAGCATTGAGGAACATTCCACTCACGATGGTGGGGGTTGATCATGTCACTTTCGCAGAACTTGTGGATGGTGTTTCACCTATGTCAGACCGGCTCCACAGTTTGATTGCAGGCATCCATTTGCGACGTGTGGCTAACACCAATGTTGTCACCAAAGCAGACCAGTATGGCTTGGCGTTTCAGATCCATCATCTCCCAACCGATTGCTGGATGAAGATGCTGTCGATGGTATTGCTGCGTGGCAGGCTATCTTGTCCTCTGCCTCATTTTGGATCTCCATGGTACAATCGCAGACGTTGCCGGTTCAGGCTACAGCAGATGCTATGGCCAATACAGACTTTGCAGGTTTTGGAGGTGCAGCTATCTTCCCTGATGGATCTTGCGCCTGGTTTCAGCTGAGGTTTCACTGTCAGAAGCCAAAGCGCACTGGAGCAGAGTCGGCACAGACATGCAAAGACACATTGCAGTATGGGAATTACTCGCGCAGTTCATCCTCACTAGCTGCATGGTTGCGCATTTGCCCTGCAACCGTGGTCGGGTAAAAATGTCACCAAGGCACTGATAACAGTGCAGCTGACGCCACAGCAGCTAAAGGCATCACTATGACTACAGGAATGGCGCGCATCATTGCACCATACTTTCTCTACATGCGAAGATGGCACGTGTATGCTGAAATCACCCACATCCCTGGACACCTCAATGATCTGGCTGATTCACTCAGTCGTTTCGAGCCTCCATCATGTCCCTTGGACCCAGCTGCTCAACAGAAGATTGACTGGCGGAACCTGACTATTTAATCAGACAGGCATCCAAACTTTTCAAGCATCGGCCAAATGGCGTTCTACTTTTCGCATCCGCTGTGCTTGAAAAACATAGCAGCACGAATCCCAATTTGTTTTGGGAGGGGTAGTTGGCTCCGGCTGGTCTTCATTCGATTGGTGTTGGCATGTATGTTTGACTACCCCACTTTTTACCCGTTGTATTTTGATCCGCTGATCTTGTACCATCTTTGATACATCCTTGGGGGGGTTGAATTTCATGTTTCACTTGGGATCTATCCATCACACATTTTGGCCGCCGGTTTGTGTGGTATAAATTGAGATCCCTGAAACCGATCGATGCACCAGACGCTATCATTTTGGCCACCCGTTTGTGTGGTATAAATTGAGATCCCTGAAACCGATCGATGCACCAGACGCTATCTTCGTGCGTGCTGCTTATGTCTCATTTTCAGTAGGGAGAATCTTGAAGCGTAACGGAAGCCAAGTATTGAACAGATAGATAGATGGATATCTAGATATATGTATATACCTATACATCGTATAGGTATATACTTATATATATAGAGACAAATAAATAGATATAGATATATAGATATGTAGATATATAGATTTTTAGATATACAGATACATAAGTATACAGGTATATGGATATTTAGATATACAGATATATAGATATATGGATTTGTAGATACATAGATGTTAAGATATGAAAACATAGATATATAGATTTTTAGATATATAGAAATATAATTTTCAGAATATAAATATGCAGATATGCAGATATGTAGATATATGCATAGACAGATAGATAGATAGATAGATAGATAGATAGAATATATATATTGAGTTTACAAAATATGTAGATAACAGAATTATAGATATACACATATTTGACATTTAGTGAAATCGCTATTTACATAGATAATTTTACAAATATATAGGCACATAGATACATAGGTATATTGATACATAGATGTAGATATATGAATATATATATGTATGTAAATACATAGGTACATAGATATGTAGATATTTAGATATTTTAATGTATAGATCATTTAATACATAGATACATAGGCTCACAGACGAAATATAGATATATAGAGACAAAACATGTACAGAATATGGATATATATATATATGTACATTTAGGTATTTAGATATATAGATTTGTGGATATAGATAGAACAGATTATATAGATAATATAAGGTTTTAGATATAGACATTTTTAGATATAATTTTCAGGTATAGATATACATATTTATATCAGTACATAAATATCAATTTATATATACATATATATATATATGTATATTAAACCACCACCTTGTCCAAACAAAGTTTTCTCTTGGAAATTTGCTTGTGCCGTTCAGCTGGGGCTCCAAGATATCTTGCAAGTTCATGTGGCGGACATTCGTTTTGGGCCGAAAATTTTCTAACAATAATGCGGAAAATCAAAATTATAAAACCGCCGCCCCCCTAACCAGCAATTTGTGGGGCATTTTACATCATCCCAAATAGACATATACCCAATAAAAATCCGTTGGGTTTCCCTCATTAATCTTAACGGCGATGATGATGAAAACAATGATCACAATAATAAATAATCCAAAATAACTACAACATTAGATGAAAAAACACAGCCGTTCGCCAAAAAAAAATTGGCAAAGGTTGCTTTCAAACACACACATGCGCACACACACACAGACACACACTTTGACATCCACAATGTAAACCATGCAGCCAAAAATGCACTGGGCAAAAAAAATATACATAAAAGGGTTTCAACAAAACCAATCCATCGTTGCCATGGTTTTTGGAAACCGTACATTTCGACTCATGGCGATGTATCGCCCCAAAATGTGTTCAAGCCATGGCGTCGACATGGAAAATTGTTGGGGCACTGGCCTGTACGATTTCGATGAGTGCCACGATGATCATTTTCAACGCTTCCTTGCTGCTGAAGCTGAACCACAGGGGAGGCCTCAGGCAGTGAGGTAGTGTCCCAAAGAACATCCATGAAGATCCATCGGTCCATCAACAACCCCTTGTGTCCCATGGAACCGTGATGCCATGAGGTTGCAAGGCTTCAGACATCCTGTGTGGCTCACATTCTGGCACCAATCAGTCCCTTGCTCTGTAAATTTTGAAGTTGCCAAAAAACACAACCCACACAGAAGGAAAAAGAAAAGGAAAATGAACACATATGGAAATTGTTTTGCGCATCTTCCTGAACGGTTTAGTCCGTGTTTTCAAACCAGTCACCATTTGGAAGCCAGAAGCACCAACATCACGATTGAGTTCCAAATACGGGACTTCGGAAATGGAAACCACTTCGTTGGAGATGCAGGGCGCAATTTCTGGGCAATGTCCGATCTCCAGGTTAGCACCGCTTGCGTGGTGCTGGTGCGTTGTTTGAAACCATCCCTGGTCAGTACAGGAGATGAGGCTGGGCCTGCCCATCTCAATGCTGTCGCACTGTTTGTTTGGCCACCTTGGTTATTTTTTATAAACGCCCAAACCAAACCATCGGTGTTGGATAGTTGGAAGATCTGGACGATCTAAACATTGAAAACATGTTATATATATAATGGCATTGTCTGCAACATCTTGGCAATTTTGACGGCTTGACTCCAGAGGCTGAGGGCCGTCCTGCCCTGACCTTCTTCTCTGCCTTGCGGCTGGGGTTTCCGATTGCTGCCACGCAATGCCTCGGTCTGATCGCTGGGACTTTCTGCACAGATTTGGACGTTCACAACCCTGGTACCCTAGGGCCCTAGGTACGCTGAAATAGCTCAGTGGATGTTTTGTTCTCCCAAAGATGGTAATAATATGTAATAATAGGTCTTGACCCATCCACGAATATGATGGATGAAGCGTGGTGAATGATGAACTATATATATATATATTGTTGTCATGGTTGAGGAGGATGATGAGGATGAGGATGAGGCTTGAGGTTTGAGGTTTGAGGTTTGAGGATGAGGATGTTGGTGATGATGATGATGATGAGGATGACGATGACGATGGCGATGAGGATGATGATGATGATGACGATGGCGATGATGATGATGATGATGATGATGATGAGGATGACGATTACGATGGGGATGGGGATGGGGATGAGGATGACGATTACGATGGGGATGAGGATGATGATGATGATGATGATGATGATGATGATGCTGATGCTGATGCTGATGCTGGTGGTGGTGGTGGTGGTGGTGGTTTGGAGGAGGAAACACGTGGTGATTTTTATTTTCACAGACGTGCTGGGATGAACGAAACATTTACCTTCCTTCTGCAACTGCCATGAACGCCGTTTCCGGCAGCTCAGGAATACTGCAGTGATGCTTGGTTGATGATTTATCAATATTTTGATATTGTCGCATTGGAGTAGTAGACTCAATCCTGAACACTTGGTTTGGCAACTGCCATTTCAAAATGGAGTGTTTTTTTTCTCTCCGTTTTGCGTTTTTTTGTTTTCACTGTCATTGCTTCTCTGCTTTTCTGCTTTTCCCCGCTTCTTTGCTTCTCTGCGTTTCCTGTTTTTCTGCTTCGTTGCTTTTCTGCTTTTCCCTGCTTCTTTGCTTCTTTTTTGCTTATCTGCTTCTGTGCTTCTCTGCTTTTCTACTTTTCCCTGCTTCTCCGCTTTTCTGCTTTTCCCTTTGTTTTTGGTTCCCAAGTCTATATTAAACCTAATAAGTACTATGTAGATATAAATCAACCCGAAACCAACCCTAAATCAACCCCAAGCCACCCTCGAAAAAACTCAAGCAACCCTTTCTAAGCAAACCTAAACACACCTTAAATAGATCGAACATTAGCAACAAATAAACCCTCAACAAACGCTAAATAGGTCCTCAACCAACCCTAAATAGATCTTAAATCAACCCTAAATAGATCTCAAATCAAGCCTAAATAAACCCTAAACCAGCCTTAATAAACTTGAAACCAACCCCTAAATAGATCCTAAACCAGCCCTAGATAATCCTGAGCCAAGCCTAAATAAACCCTAAACGACAATAGACCATAAACCCAAATCACGAAAGGCAGCTCCAGTCAGGCTACCTTGAGTTTTGCTCTACGAAGTGAAGGGGACGGTGGCCAGCCCCGTTACCTGATTATTCAGGAGATTGCTAGTCATTTCAGTACACCCCCTCTCCGCCCCCTCCACGAACCCTAAGAGCCTGAAAACTGCATAAATATTTGTGTTTTTGCTAGGCACTGGCCAAAAAACATTGTAAATCTCGTGTTTTTTGTCCCCCGAGGCCAAAGAACATGTTTTTTTGCTCCGAGAGTTTCAAAAAAACGTGAAAACACCACCTATTTGACGATTTTCGGCCACTACGGGACTGAGAAAAAAGCTGCACGGGTAGCAGCGGCAACGGCAACGGCAATGGCAACGGCAACAACAACAACAACAACAGCAGCAACAACAACAACAAGAAGAAGAACAACAAGAAGAAGAAGAAGAACAAACAACAAACACCAGCAACTACAACAGCAACAGCAACAGCAACAACAAAAACATCGAAATTTATGATCAGAGCGTTGCCCGCTGGACCTCAACCACAAAGAAACTCCGAAGATATACCAGATAGAATGCCAGAAAGAATTGCAGAAAATATATGAGATAAAATGCGAAAGCCAGATAGCATGTCAGAAAATATGTCAAAATGGGGATCACTCGAAGAAAGCAACTTGTTCCGAAGGCTTTCAAAAATAGACTTAAGACAGCCAAAATGACGCCTTGTGGGGCCCTGCGGGCATCATCGCCATCATCAACAGCGGTAGTGACATCAAACATTTGATCTTGGATTCTTTTGTTCCCCACCTGCCAGTGCCCTGTGAGGGTTGTTAGATTTTATCAGAGCTGTTGCCCTCCTCCTCCTCCTCCGCCTCCTCCTCCGCTTCGTTCTCCTCCTCCTCCTCCTGCAGTTTCTCCTCGACCATGTCTGCATCAACTTCCACCTCCACTTCCGCCTTGCCAACTCTTCGCCAAGCTCTTTGCCAACTTCCGAGCTCAGTGCGCACTGCTGGACCTCAACCTGGGACCTT
>Ga0126342_10009425_pt1 | contig 17501 bp, 14 predicted proteins | sample Cyp1metagenome_FD_92528 | JGI IMG/M metagenome (GOLD analysis project Ga0126342, IMG submission 92528) | Coral microbial communities from Lord Howe Island, Old Settlement Bay, Australia - Cyphastrea 1 metagenome | ecosystem: Host-associated > Invertebrates > Cnidaria > Coral ... | reverse complement strand
GTTTTCACCTGAAAGCGCCCCCTGGGCCACCAGGGTCTGCGGATGGTAACAGCCTGTGCAAAATAGACAGCATGTGCAATGCAAATGGAATGTATGACTAAGCCAAGAGAAGCTGGTTTCACATTGACCCATACCCACTCATTGTCCTCTTCGTTAATTAAATTGAATCTTAAAGAGGGTGTTTGCAGCATCCAGGCTGTAATGTGTTCAGGCGACAAAATTCATCTATCTCCGCGACAGTGCTGGAGGTTTCTTAGAATGAGGCCGTTGAATTGTCCAAAATCGAATGATTTAATCCTTGATCATATTTAATATCATCTTTTATGGATGATTTGGCAGTAACCTTTTAAGAAAGACCTGAATCGGTTAACCTTTGAAGAGTTGGTGTCTCTGACCTTGACCTTACTTTAGTGACGAGAATCACTGCGAATGAAAGAAGGATATAACATTTGGTTGGCCGTGTGGTATAGCGTGAACCTGGAATCCTATGTGCATGCATGTATGCATGCATGATCATCATCATCATCATCATAATCATTACTATCATTATCATCATCATCATCATCATCGTCAGATGCTGTGTGTTCTCCGTTGTACTAATGTCCATTACAACTGGATTGTGTGATAGTGTTTGGGCAACCTATAATGACCTGCTGTGACCTCACTGGAATCATGGTTAGTAATTAAAGGGAATCATCCCCAAATTTATAATTTCCCCATATATTATCGGTTAATATCGTTTACATATGATTACACATAGTCTAAAACTATATGCACATAGATTATGTTTGACATTGTATCACCATAAATAACATTTAGTTTCATGAATATCCATAGAGAACTTGTATCACTATACAAATTAGATATATATATATATAACTACACAAAACTACAGTAACTACATACATTCTTAGTGACATATATTTTAGTGATTTTATATGTCCGTGGCCGCAAAAAAGTTATGCAACACGTGTCGCTCGTCACCGAGGCTGGAGTCGTGAAGAGCTGGAAATCCCAAAAGAAGGACCGATGAGCGATGATCCGATGTCCGGAGGATACCATGGGGTATACCTAATAAAAGTATATAAAAGTTCATTTGGGGATGGTTTATTGATGTAGCAACCACATTTGAGCCTTGGATTTACTGAAGATGATGTGTTATTTTCTCCTTGGGAAATCCACTACTTGGGGAATATCTATTTTTTTGGCGGGGGGTCCTTAAGCAAATCCATGTTATACGCACAGAACTGTACTTCATCGGGTTTATTTCGATGGGATAAGCGAGATAAGCGACCGGATGGGGACATGATTTAAACAACAAAAAAAACATAGTTTTACCAAGAAACAATGGGATTCGCCAAGCCAATAAATAATGGACGTGATCAGTATAACAATGGCGAAATATCTCCGTAAACCAACTGCGAAAGGTAGTTCGCCATGTCTTAATTTTCGTCACAACTGGGGAAATATTCAGTTCATCTATAAATGATTAGCCCCAAGAGTCTTAGAATTTGGACTTTGATTAAGTTCGTATTTAACACATCATTGTTATGTTATTGAAAAGTTAAGATTTGCTATACTGTATAATCTGTATATGTATATAGGGAGGACTCTCGCTGCCCCAGGACTACTGCTGTTTGTATCAGAAAAAGGGCTGCGAGTTCTAGGTCGGAGAGCTCAGCGTGGGGGGTTGAAGATCATGATTTTCCTGGTGGTTGCACAGACGAATGGGAATTTAACTATCAACAATGGAACTACTGGTTGGTGGTTTGGAACATGTTTTATTTTCCATAATAATGATATGGGATAACCCTTCCCATTGACTAATATGTTTCAAGATGGTTGAAACCACCAACCAGAATATCATGGAATATAACAGGGCCTAATATCATCCAATATCAACCATAGGGATATAACAGGGATTTGATGGAAATATAATCCCGTTGGGAAGCGAAGTTGTGGTTTGCTGGAAGACCACAGCTAAATGGAGGTTTCTAGCTGGAAAAATCATCCAATTAAATGTGTGATTTTCAATTGCTGTGTTTGATTATTGGTAGGTCAAAGATGTTTACCAAGTATTTTTTCCATCCGAATTTTCATGATTCCCAACTCAGAAGCTTTGACGTTTCGGATGCGCACCACCAGGGAAAGCTTCCATAACTTGGCCCTAGAAACCAGTTATAAGATGTTGTAAGTTAAAAGTCAGTTTTAATCCCATTTCTGGAAACTATAAACCTGTATAATCCCATAGAAAAAGCCATAGAAACAACGTGAAACAACTGGTTTCAAGGGCCATAACTGGCCTGTCTCAAGCCTGAGATACCTCGAAAACCAGTTGGATGGGCAAAATCTCACTGTTTTTCCCTCAGTAAACGAACAGTTCGCTATGGAAAATCATCATTTTTCATAGGCAAACTATGGCAAATCACAATTTTTAATGGGAAAACTATGGAAAATCACCATGCTCACTATGTAAACCAACTATTTCTATGGCAATGTTCAAGCTATGTTAAATTACCAGAAGGGTAATCCCCATGAAATTTACTGTGTGTCATATTTACCCATAGTATCCAATGGTTTTTCCGAAGCTTAGTTGAGATTCATAGTCTATAATCCCCATGCTTACCCATAGTATCCAATAGTTACCAACTGCAAAACGCGGAGCCAAGGGATTTGTTGGCGAACTGAGGAACTGAGTCGCCTGGTACCCAAACGGTACCCTAAGATACCCTAAGTCATGGCTGAGATAAATGGATGGTTATGATCCCCAAATTTCATATGATCGTTTCATAGCCAACTTGACACATATGTTTCCAATGATTGATGTTGATGGTTTCCTGCAATTTACCGGTATACCATGGACAGAAAAACACAAAACACCCTGGGCATAATTGTTGTGAAGGCAATGGGGACAATGGTGATAATCCATTGGTGGAGTGCCAACATCTTTAGACAAAGCCATGGGGACATGTTGGTTGATGTTGAATAGACATATTTCCAGATGTTCCATTGATTGTTTTTTTTTTTAAGGCTTACTGCTGACTAAGCAACTAGTAGGATACATATACTTAATAACACAGAGTACCACCCCTCCATATACTGTATGTCCCTCCACAAGGACATCATATGTTGCGGTCCTTTCCAGTAACCAAACATGGTTTGCTGCAAAATGCCCTAGAGTTAATTCGATGATTTTGCGCTAATATTTATTTAGATAGATAGATAGATAGACAGACAGATAGCTAGCTAGCTAGCTAGGTAGGTAGGTAGGTAGATACATAGATAGATAGGTAGATAGATAGGTAGATAATTAGATGGGTAGACGATGCCTCGTTCGGGGGTTTCCCAGTTGCCCGCCATGGCCATGGGGCCATGATGGCACAAAATGAGCGTGCCAGAACCACTCAGCAATGCCCCTTTTCTCCGAGGATTGACGAAGCTTCTATGTTTCACCCGATCGGCATGGCTGGCGGACTGAAATCAGTCCCTCGGACGAGACGCCTGCAAGGAATGTTATATAGCAATCGCGAAAGATCGTAAAGTCATTTGACACTCTTCTAGTAAAAGTTGTGATTTCCATCATTTTGGGGTACGATAGGACTATAGGCTATAGGGCTTTACACGAGAAAATCCATCATGTTGTTCATGGGATTTGATGGGTTTGAATGGGTTTACAATGTGGAACCACCGGGCAAGAACCATCTATAAATGCTTGTTTTATTGAAGCCTGGACATTTGCTTGAATTTCTTGGGTGACGGAGGCAACATGAGCTAAGGGTGGAGGGAGCCCAGGCTAAAAAACGTTTTTGATGAGCAAAAAACGGATCCATGGAATACGGAGCCTTTAAATCCGTGGGCCTCTCGATTTTCAGATTCTCTGAGGGTCGGGATTGAACAAACACCAACACGTGCCGGTGCTTTGCAACATCAGGGACCACGAAATAGCCTATCGAAAGTGCTGAAACTAAAAGTCCCAAACAAATATTGCTGGATACAAGATGATATAAGAAACTTAGACTCTGGTAAACTAACATAGCTATTGAAAATCACTATCTTTAAGTTCGGTAAATCAACAATAAATGGGCCATCTATACCATAGCTATGTTAGTCATAACCAGAGGGTAGTTGTCAGTTTTAGATTTGCCAATTTTTCAAAGGTACTGAATCTCAGGCGCAGAGGGAAGAGGATGTTTCTATTGCAGCAAGTCTCTGTAAGTGGGTTCAATGCTTCAATTTCTACGGCGTCTAGTTTTCTATGTCTAGTGAGTCTAGTAGATGGATCATTGTCTTTCCAATGAAGCATCTATAATTAATTTGCGAGATTTCAAATACATCATTAAGACCAGAATTAGCTACTCATCCCATCTTTGGTGACTATGGGGAGTTATATAAAGTTAAATCAAGTTATTATTATATAGCAGTTACATATATATAGATCTACTGTTGTTCTACTACTAATTATATATTTATATATACTAGCCAATAATTCTTTGGGTTTTCAATCATCATCTCTGGATGCTTTCCTCCAAAACACGTAGGAATGACCTTGCAGCCCCTTAAAGATAGCGAATCCCGGGTTTCGCTTCCCAGGTTGGCCGGTGAAATTCACGGCAATTGCATCGCTGCGACGTCGGTCCGGCACCACAAAACCGGAGGGGTCCCAAGCCACGGTTTGAAAGGTGGCTAGTCATTGCTGGTCTTTTACTCCCAGATATTTCATGGGAAAAAATAGGAATCAATTCCATGTAAATTACCATATTTCAAGAGGAACAAAAACAATATCGTTTCGTGTAGATGTTCATTGACTTTGGCTCAATTAAATCATCCAAATGAATGATGTGAAGTAACACACAATGCAGCAAAAAAAATGATTTGGCCTCAATGGGGATATGTCCGACGAAACTGGTTTGCGTCAAAGATGGTTGCCTCTTCCCATCGTACAGGTATAGTGTTGGTCTGGATACTTTTTCTATGTCCATAATGCCCCTTACAATGACACACACATATCGGTAAATATACCACAATATACCCTACATAGCCAGATATAGAAGAATTCCAATCATTTTTTCCATGAGCGATTGGACCAACTTGTTTTTTCCTGGCAAACATTGCCAGATGTGGAGTTTATCCTCAGTGCAACCTCAGCATAGATGAGGGGACTCACCCCACTTGGGTGTATTTTAGATGTTTTGAAATGTACAATTTACATGGCTTACTGATGGTTTCAAAGTAAATTGAATTGTATATTCCTACATTCTAAATGCAAACCACAGATGTTCATAATCCATGGCTGTCCCTTCAAGCATTTTTGTTGCCCCACCATGTGAGGTGGCGAAGAACTCGGTTCGCGGCTTCCTGTTGAGAGTTGATGGCTTCCAAAAACGGGTTGGGGTCTGCAAGATGCCACATGATGCCACCACTATCAACCGTGAAAATTGGCATGTGGGAAGTTCGTGAGCATAACGTGGGAAAAAACAATGCCATAAACCAAACATGACTGGGAATGGTAAGCATACGACCTGCCTATAAAAAATGGTGATGACTGGGGGATGGTCTATGACATTGTTTTGCCCGCATTATACAAACAAATACGGATATAGCAGAAGCATGTGCGGAAACATACAAAGCGACGGACATCTGGCTGAAAAACCAGCAAGAATCCGGATTTAGGCAACAAAACAGTAGATTCAACTCAAGCAATCTTGAATGGTGGTGGTATGTAGTTGGTAGAAGCACAAGCTCTGAGCATTTCAGGTTTACCTGACCATTAAGACTGACAATCCGGGACGTTCAACCACAGGGCTCTGAGAACTAAGATCTGGTCTCAGGATGCAACAGAAACACCGATATCCTGATATTTAACATGGGGCTACAGGATGTGATAGCCGGCACAAATCTCTAGATCTAGCCATCCATCATGTAGTCTATAGTGGTTCAATATCTCTCGTACGAGCAACTTCTCGTACAATCTGATGTTTTCACAGTAATCTCAACAGTCTTTATGAATCTTACGGCTGGAGCGTTACATTCATTCATATTTATTGCATTTGGTTAAAATGTGGGTGCCCATAGAATCACTCCTCGTCGCAAAAGTCGTCAGAAACGATCAACTCGCTTTGAGGGAAGTCTTATTAGGGGCAGTGCCCACACAAAACATGTCATGATTTCCCGTGACCAGTGCAATTTCTGCTGCGAAAAAAAACATAGAATTCCCATGTATTATATACCCCCTGGTAAATTAACAGTTGGACCCTGAAAATCACCAAATTTTAATGGACATGAATCTTCCAGCCCCTATCTGCCAGGGTCTATGTTAATGTAGATGCAGGAAATGCACCCCTCAAAGTGCTGCACTCATGAAACGGTTGTAAGAACATCAAAGCTGTACGGTAAAGGGTCATTGGGTCAGACGGTATGAATGAGAATACATATGCTTAGTTTCCTATAGAAACTCGAAGTGACTCTTAAGATCTCTTAAATTTACCAACAATATCCAACAATAAAAGTATGTAAGCGCTCAAAGGGCAGATCCCAACTATAACTCTTTTGTACAATGCATGGAGCACCTTCGCTGCAACAAAGAAAAAGAGGCCAGCAGCTTGTCGCTGGGATGCTTGGGAGATGAAGGTGTCATTTCATGGATGTTTTGGATTTATCATTAAACAATATTCAATGGCCATTGTTATTTTGTTCCATTATCTCCGTTATAACGATAGATTGTATGATTATCTCTATTATGTTCTATTATCTCAATAGCCATTGTTATTTTTCATTATATCAACCATTAGTAAAATCATTAGTACTTGTATGATCTTGTATATGTACTTGTTATAACGTCCATGATTTACCATTGCATCCATTCGCCCTTATTATCATAACCCCTAAAATCGACCACCTTGAAGAAATTGGCCCGTTTCCTCACAGGATTGTCTCGAAGCCCATCTACTGAGTTTTTCCGCGGTTGGTTTAAGTTTGTTTCTGCATGAACACCTATGCCAATTCAATATATGTGGGTAAATTATAACGACCTCACTGCGACCTCACTGGAATCATGGTTAGTAAGGGGAATCATCTCCAAATGGCCTTAATTCAGGTTAGTGAATGATTATAATTTGCCCAGATATATGTGCAATAAACCATAATTATTCAAGTGATCAGTCCTTAAGTGCATCCTATGAAATCCCATTAAATCAGCATCAAATCACCATTCGTTAAACCCAACAGTGGAGTTATGCTCACCAACTTGGCAATGGAGCTGTGATTTATTGTCATTTCATTGGGCAAATTCTCGATGTTTTCCGCTGATACAGAAACCCGATGTGGTAAACGAACGTAGCTATGGAAAATTGACCATTGAGTTCGTTGATTTACCTATTAACCATGGTGATTTTCCATAGTTATGTCTGTTTACCAGAGGAATAAACCACCATAATAATAAATTCCCATAAATTCCCATTAGATCCCATTGTTTAATGTTGGTTTACCAGGCCGGGTCTCCTGGAAAATCCAATGATATCCATCTCACGTTGAACCCACGTTCAACGTCTCCGATGCAGCCCATCTCGTGGCTCTTTGTCAAAGAGCAGCATGGATTTCCCGCGAGTCAAGCATGGGAAATCCCCGACATGGAGGTTTAGTGAGAATTGAATGGGAACTTTTTTGGAACATCATCTGAATCTATCATCTAAAAACATGGGAAAGACTTTTTTTTATCATCTAAATGCCATGGGAAATTCATCGATCATCATCACAAATGGCCTTTTCCAGGCATGTTTCATAAGGTCGCCTATGGCAGGATGGGGGGACCACGTTTTTTTTTTTTAACGGCAGGTTTATCGCACATGTTGGGCGATGTTTGAAACAGTGGGATTTTTACTGGATTTTGCCGTCCCTTTTTCAGAGGAACCCCAGCACAGCCGAGCAACATCTTTGGACCACTACGTAGCGACCGGACCCGTTGCGGCGCAACGCGCGAGTTGGCATGTTGGTAGGCAAAGGATGCCGAAAGGAGATCTCGGAGATACCTAAATAAAGATGTTTTCCGCATTTTTATGGGCCAATGTGAATGATCTATTTGTAACCCATGAAAATCAATTTGATACCGTCATATCACAAGGTAATTTTCAGATATACACATCTGATTGGTGGTTTGGAACATGAATTTGATTTTCCCCAATAGTTTGCGAAGATGATCCAATCTGACTTTCATATGTTTCAGGGGTTGGCTCAACCACCAACCAGTACATAATCATATATATTATATTATTATCAGAAATCACAGACCGCATGTTCTGTCTTGTTTTTTTTATCTGGAACCGTGTGTGACTATTAATGTTGTGTTCTCTACATCAGGTCAAAATCATTCAAAAAGCGCCCATTTTATTCACCACGAAATCCACCAAGGTCTGATTCAAAGCAGCTTCTCAAAGGGTTTTTGTAAAGTTGCTGGAAAACAAATAGCTGGTTGGTGGTTTGGAACATGAATTTTATTTTCCAATATATTGGGAATGTCCTAATCCCAACTGACGAACTCATATTTTTCAGAGGGGTGGCTCAACCACCAACCAGATAGCATTCGAATCCTTGGGACTGGAGCGAAGGATAGAACGGCAAGGAATCCTATCCGAGCATCTTTCAAACCCAACTTTGACCAGTTTAGATGTCGGGGAGCAATGGAAATGCCTGGTTTTGAAGCACCTGGGCTTGCCACCGATTTTTGGATGCTTGGGCTTTGTTGTATCGAAAGTGTGTCGCACCTTCTGATCGAGGTTTTGAGAACAAATGAAAGAGAAAAATTGCAAAGAAATTGACATTCAATTCATGTTCCAGGGCCTATTGCCAGTTTAAGTGGGATGAGGCGTGCCCTACATTTGGTCGCTTGTGAAATCCTTGCCACCCGTCATCCCAAGCCACTTAGGAGAGGCTTGCAACGACCAGATCAGAAAATGACACGTGTATAGGCGTTTATGTACTGTACGTGTAAGGATTGTATTTACATATATTACCATATATTACCCTGTATTGGATCCTTCCTGAGATAAAATATGTTGGTAAATAGCATTGGTGGAGCCTCCATGGGAATCGGCACACTGGTTGAAACACCGAAACAAGCGCCTTGCTGTTTCCTGGAGGCGTTGGCACCGTGCTCGTGCTGTACGATGAGTCTGACCCCCAAGGGGGGTTGGCCGGTGATGTTTCGGTGAATCTCCATGCAAAATGGTGATGTTCATTGGATTTTAAGATGATTTAACTATGAAATTCATAGCCCATAGGATCCATGTATGCTATATATGGTAACATTTACCATCAACATACCCCAAATGTTAGCATATATACCATACATGGATCCTATGGGTAGTGATTCAATGGGATTTCCCTGGGTTCAGCAGATTCAATTCACTGGCTTCACTGTTGGGCCGATGTTTGAACGGTCAGCCTGCAGCCTGGTCCGGTAAGAATCATCATTTCTATGGGATATATTATATATATAGGTTAATATTATTATTACCTAAGATTAATGTTTTATATTGTAATTACCATTATTTAATAGTGATATATTATCTAATTTAATAATAATATATATATGATAATAATTATGTAATATGTTTTGATATAATGTTGGATACTGATTTTAATGTAGGGCCCCCCCTCAACAATTTTGGTCTACTCAATAATACCTCGGCGTTTTGTTGGGGACCAGGTCTGGGGAACTCAGGATGATCAACTCAAGTAAGGATTTTAATTGAAATCAATCTACTGTCAATTGCTTTTCCTTTTAAACCTTTAACGAATCTATTGATAAGGCATGATTTCACTTGAATTCAATCCACTTTCAATTTCTTTTCCTTTTAAACCTCATAGAAATATAGTGATAAGACAGAAAACAATTGACATCAATTCGCTTTTCAATCTATTTGAATCTACTTTCAATTGATGTTCCTTTTAAATCTAAAAGAACATGCACCAAAAGTTTTTGTGCACAATGGGGTACCATCCAAACAATTACATTATTGAGGATCTGGGTCACTCATGGGGTACCCCTTGAAAAATTGTGTGGGTGCTATTTTCAATACTGTAAGGGTTTAATAAGGCATCTAATTATTTGGGAAAGAATGCATTTTCAAGGCTTTAACATGGATATAGCTTTCTAAAGTAAACGGACCAGCTTTACACAAAGAAAGGTGTATAAAGGTGGATAAAGCTCGTCCTGAAAAAATGGATCTGAAAAAAACAATCTCACAATAGAGGCCCACCCCCACCATTTGCAGGAGACTCATTTTTTGTTGAACATTTTCTCACAATACAGTCCCATGACACTAATCGGTATACTACATTACACATATATATATATATTATATCATATCATCTACTTATATGTATATATATATACATATATACGTGTGTGTGTGTGTCTGCTTATTATTTGTATTTGGTGCACAAACCCAGCTAGTGGGTTTCTTCAGAGCAGTAAATCCACGACCAAAACCTGGGATGAGCAAGGTGCCTCAGAAAAAGTTCGCCAAGTGGGTTTAGTTCACCAGATTAGCAATGAAACCAGAATGATTAGCTGTTGTGTTTATGGCATTTATGGTGATGGAATCATCAGAATTCGAGGTAAAAGAATTCAGCAATCATCATTATATGGGACATCGGTGGTGATTTCTTGATGACCGGGGAGAATGTGACACTATCTCAAGCTTGAGGCTCTGTAGATCGGCTTGACATGGTGGCTTTGATCAAAGCCAGCCGTGATCGTGGAGTGACGCACAGAATTCGTGAAGCGGCTTACTTCAGACAGGTGGATTCATCCTCATTTTTGTTGGCACTCGGAATCGTAAATGACCAAAATCCTCCAGATCCGTAGGCTACGTAGGGTAAGTATACGGTTAGTTCATTTACTGAGTCACGATTCCTGGAGTGAAGCACCAACCGTCACCAATCGTTGCTATGAGTTATATCGTGTTCTATCCCCATGTTTGGTTGGTTCCCCTTGAGAGTAAGCCCCCATAGTATATTGCAACAGTAACATCATTCAGATAGTTTGTTTATGGTGCGTACTAACCAATATTAACAGGTTAAGAAAACCATATTAGGCTTTCTAACCTGTTTTATGGCTTTCTAACCAATATTGATCTATTTAACCAAAACAGGTTAAGAGGTTGCCATGTTCCATTCGTTTCAGCTGCAGGTCCGTATGGTCCATACTCGGCACGTGAACATGGCAGCTGGAGCCGGGGTTGGGGATGGGGTTGCTTGGTCGCAGTTGAGTCTTGTTGATGGGTTAGATTTAGATATTGATTGTGTAAACCTTGGGTGGGTAGACTTTATGGATATGAATGGGAACTTTTTGTTGGGATTATGGAATATTTGGATATATCTGAATAAGTTGACTTCAGAAAGGGTGGGATTTAACCATCAATCATGGAGTTTTTTTTGCAACAAGAACTAGGAATTTTCACATGGATGATGGATTCAAGATCTAAATCTTGGATGGATGGTTTAGTACTAACAAATCTTGTGCTGTACATGGAGACATTTACTAGGCACTTTTCAAGAGTCTGTAGGGTATTTAGCACTGGCGATGGTGAACAATGATGGTGATTCAACATGATGCAACCCTCCAACATGGGTTTCAAACCACCAAACATGGGGATATATCTTATTAAATCATGGCTGGCTGATGGCTGATGAATTCATTTATGGTCATTTGATGATGATGATGATGATGATGATGATGGTCATGATGGTCATGGTGGTGATGATGATGTTGTTGATGATGATGATGATGTTGATGATGATGATGATCCAACTATCAGATGATATATTCTGCACCAATGAGGATATCATATGACAGCCTCCAGATATTATCATTGATGGTTGATGGTTGATTGGGTATGAAGGCTATACTAATATATTAGCTGGTTTATTGGGACTATGAAGTGACCCATTTTGGCAATTCGAGGATTTAGTTCCTAAACAGGCGGGTTCTTCACTAAAAACGAATGGTGGATGATTCACCAAAAAGACATGTGTCAATTATAGCCCCAACGGTAACGTGGCAAGCTGGAAAATCCAACATTTATAGATACCCTCTGGTAAACTAACATAACTATTGAAAATCACCATTTTTAATGGGAAAATTCATTATAAACTGCCATTTTCAATAGCTATGTTAAATTACCAGAGGGTAATGTTCCCATTAAACACCTCCATTTATATATGGGGAATTTCCCAGCTAGTCATGTTTGAGGACCAGAGGATACCCAGCAACAATCCCTGAGCTGATCTGGCTTGGGCAGTGGGCTTCAGGGGATTTTTTCTATGGATTCCTTGTTTTTTCTACCAGGAAGACTGTTAAACAATGATGTGCACGCCTGAATGTGGAGACATGAATGTGCTGCCACATCGATGAACGAGTACATTCTGCAATTCTTGGAACCTTCTTTATGTAATTAACCAAGTTCTTGTGTTACCCAGTTCTTTTCTGGCTCATGAAATAGTAACTAGTAGTAGCTTCTGATACATCATGTTTGCACTCAAATCACACAATGTGCCAATTGCCTGGCAGACCCAATGATAATCCTTGTTTCTGGTACCGTTCTTAATACCCCAGAAGCCAGACAGCTCTGAAGAAAACATGGATGAAGACGACGAGGGGCCAGCGGAATTGCCGGCGCAGCAGCCGGAAGTGCAGCAGTCAGGGGTGGTGCAGACCGCCACCAAGAAGCGCCGGGTCATGCTTCAGTCCGTGAAGCAAAGTCTTGTTAAGACAAGAACCAGTGCTTTCTGCTCAGCAGATCGTGTTCTGTCCAACAGATTTGACATTTGACATGTTTTCCTCCCAGATCTTGCATTTCCACGCGCTTCCCCCCATGACTTAGGAAAGCTCCAAATCCCGCTGGGCCCAGCTACCGAGCTGAGGCTTCAGTCCCAATGAGGCCACCTGGAGGTATGTCGGTGAAAGTAAAGGACACGACATGATCGCGGCTCAATTGCAGTTGGCTACCATGGTCTAAACGTTTACAGAACATGGTTGGAGAATCACTATAGTTTTGAGTCAGCTAAATCATTGAACTAAATGGGCCCTTTTGAACCAGCATAAAAAGATGGTGGTTTAAACCAATGGGGAAACATGTGGATCATGATCTAGAAATGGTGCTTCAAACCCACATCTATGTTTTTTTACTGTAAATCGTGCGGAAAAAAAGTTGCGGAATGGAGGGTGAAACGGTTAACATCCATGGCTCATCCCGAGTTTTTCCATGGTAATTTATGGTAATTTATGGTAATCCGTAATTCCTTCTTCCTACTAAAACTCCCCTCAAAAAAAATAGAATTCGTGTGGCACTTCCCTTTATTTGGTTGGGCACAATTGGATTCTTAACTATGGTAATTGAGAATCAACAGGAGAACAGGATGGTGAAACAATGGGTTCAACCCCCTATTAATAAAAATAGATTGCCACCTGCAGGTTTTTTATTAGGGTCCCATCTCACAAGTTTTATTTTTTGTGTTTATTATTGAGGTTTTCATTGGAATATTAGGGGAAAGCTTCGAAATCCAGTTTTTGGCAATATTTTATATAGATTTTAATAAAGGATTTAATCACATTTGAAATCAAGTTTTCCTACTCTTATCATTAGGGTTGTTCATTGGAATATTAGGGGCACCCTAATACAAATTAACCCCTAATAATAAAAGTAGATCACCATGTTTACCATTTGTGTGGGAATTAGAAATAGGGAGAGGGGATTATTTCAGCATAATTACGGAGAATTACATGTTTTAACATCTACATAATTACATCACATCATAGAACTACTCGGCCATCTATACCATAGTTATGTAACAAATGACCAGAAGGTACAGTATTCGTCCTTTATTCTGCTGAAGGATCCAGATACCACTGGCACCTGTGCGCTATAGGTTTGTTGTTTCGGCGTCGTCTCCGCGATGTTCTTCATCATCGCGCTCGTGTGGTGGAAGGCTCATCATCCCAAAAGCGGGTTTCCGAAATTCACAGAAGGAGGGATGGAGCCGTCACTTTCGGTGGAGATATTGATAATATGCTAATCTGGTTGGTGGTTTGGGACATGCTTTATTTTTCCATACAGTTGGGAATAATAATCCCAACTGACGAACTCATATTTTTCAGAGGGGTTGGTATACCACCAACCAGTAATATGAAACAATGGTCAAGAGGTAACTTTTCCAGAGAGCTGGTCAGCCGGGTTGATATAGCTGTGGTAGAAATCCCGGATGATTGACCATCTGCATCCTGTTGGAGTGACCTCTTGCAACCCTGGAAGCTGCACCTTTTCAATGGTGGAAGTGAACCCCGAAACTGACCCCCAAACCCACGGACTTTGCGATGTTTTCCGCGTTAAGTCGAGTATGTCAGTGTAACCATCATATATTGTATCATATCCAATGATCATCCAGAATCATAATGTTGTATATTATACTGTACTTATAGTTATAGTTATAGTATACATTCACCTACATACCCATCATATATACATACGTTGTGAACCGCTATATTATGAAGCACTCTATATATATATATATATACACATGCATATTATTCAAATATTGTAACCATTGGTCTACCCATTGATACATCATTTTTCATCATGTATAGTATAGTATAGAAGTTAAACATGTATAATCTATATTAAATCATTATCAGCTATAGATTTAAACATCTATAGATTCCTTGATCAAGTGAAGACCTCCAGGCTGGCGGAGCTTTGCCGGCTTTGCCGACCTGGTTTGCCAGTGGGATACTGGCCATGAAAAAACATGGCGAGCTGGAAACTCACAATGTTGAATGGAGAAAAATACGGACTCATTGAGCCAACTGGATGTCATTCCATTTGGGGTATAATATGTAAATATGATATATTTACAGTATGTGTATATATAAATATGTGCCTGATTTTCAGACACATGTTGGTCAGAAAAACGAGCAAAAACACATCAGGATTGGGATTGTTTAGCAGGGAAGAATGGTTGCTAACAAAAAAACAAACGGCATATGATAGACATAAATAGTAGATGGTAGTAGATGCATTTCCTGGGTTGGTCAAAGTGGGAATATCTCCTAAAAGATACTCTGATCAAGGAATTGCAATGATATTTCTCCAAGCCCTCCCTCCAGGAACATCAAGCCCCTGCACAACTGTCACGTGGGCTACGATGATTGGCAGAAGACCTGGGATTATCGGAAGCAACTCTGGTTGGGACGTCCCAGATGCAGCTGGAGAACTTCCAAGAAATCGTCCTTTTGCGCAGTGGGTTGTAGGTGGGTTGCTTGTTGTTCGCAGCCCTAACCCTAAACATCTCGAAACTTGTCATGATGCAGCTGCATATCTAGTTGAATTCAGAAGTGAGACGGAAGAACTTGCGCCTCACATGGGACTGTCATTGGCAGTTGCTGAACACAGAAAGAGGTTTCAAGCTGAATCAAGTAGATTCATGCATATGTATAATATATATATAAGATATAATAATATAACATGATATATATATAATATAATGAAATATATAATATAATATAATATAACATAATATAATATAATATACCATAATATTATTTAATATATAATATACAATATATTTTTAATATAATATAATATAATATACTTGAATGTAATATTATATAATGCAATAAAGTAATGTAATATAACATGATATTATACTATAGTATATTATAGTCCTTTCTGCTATAGATATATACATATCATATTATATATTTAATATAATATATATATATATATAATATGTATACATAATAACATAATATATTTAATATAATATAATATAATATATTTTTTAATTTCATATAATATTTCATTTTTTATATAATATTTATATTTATACACGATACAATTTAATATAATGTAATATGATATGATTCAATATATTGTACTATATTGTAATTTAATGTAATGTAATATTTTTGTATGTAATATAATATAATATAATATAATAATATCACTTAATATAATATAGTATAATATATTTTGATGTGATATAATATAGTATAACATAATATAATATATATATATATATATATATATATATATAATATTTTGTTATATATATATGATCCTCTCACTAGTATATATGTTGAAATAGTTAGTGGAAGGGGGAGGATCAAATATATATATATATATACATATACTTCCTCCACAAATGGCCAACTTTCAAACTTTCTGAGGTATGGCCAAATTTTATTTTTATTTTTGGCAGAGCAAATAAATATATATATATATATATCCTGTTACTTCTGCAATTTCTGAACTCTTCATGCTGATTCTAATAGTAAGTAGCCACACTGCTTCGGTCGAGCTGTGCGGGACTCCAAGGTGCTGCAGCAACTACGGCCGCGGCTGTCCAAGTTGGACCTTGCCCCGAGGCGCGGTTTGGAACAGGTCGGACCTTTGGGGACGAGAGTTTTCCGAGTTGGAATGGAACTGACATGTTGGTTTTTCATGGGATTTGGACTGGTGATTTAATGGGACCCAACATGGATAAAAACCATATGTATGGACTGGTTTATCATCCCTTAAGTATCATTAGGTATATCTACCACCAAAAAACCTAGTGGAACTAGTTATCGAGCAATTTACTCTACAAACCATGGGAAGTTACCAATGATATCAACATGGGAAAGTGGTCCTGAGACCAATCTCAACACATGTGCCATGGGATGTTAGCAACAAACATGGGGCATGACTAACAAGAATGAGGGTTACCCGCACAACATGGGATAAATAGCCCATGGGACAATAACCAAGCAGTTCACGGAGTATTTTGTGGAATGCACATTACCAACAAATGGGGTATTTGGACCCCGGGCAAAAGTTGTCACTACAAGATTAGGAAATGCAATTCCAAATGATGGAATGCGGTCACAAACTTTGAGACAAACCTAAACATGTGCGGAAAAGTATGCAAAGGTACGAATGCAGTGTTTGGATGTATACAAGAGCTGCAACAGTTTGTGGTAAAGCACCAACTATTCACTTGTTAGCTAGTACTTGGAGGTGCAGTTGAGGTTGTAAGTTGTACATAAGTGTAACCATAGTTATAGGGGGGCATATCGGAACTTGTCAGGGTTACTATAGTTTTACAAACCCAACTGCACCCCCAAGTAGTGAGGGTTCAACAACTTCTCGTTTTTTTTTTTGTTAAGAGGATCTGTGCATTTCTGGGTTGATCCATCTATGTTACCGTAGTTTTTCATCATCCCAGAGTGGGGATGTACCCAAGGTCCCAAGGTCATCACCTCAAACTTGGGGATGGTGACTGCCCTCTGGTAATTTGTGAAACACTTTGCGAACTTGAACATGACCAGCTGTAGTTAATTTTTAGTTCCCCACCTGCCAGGTGAGGGTTGTTAGATTTTATGTCAGTTGCCTCCTCCTGCCTCGTCCTCCTCCTCCTCCTCCTCTCCTCCTCTCCTCCTCGTCCTCCTCGTCCTCCTTGTCATCCTT
>Ga0126342_10009424_pt1 | contig 17502 bp, 12 predicted proteins | sample Cyp1metagenome_FD_92528 | JGI IMG/M metagenome (GOLD analysis project Ga0126342, IMG submission 92528) | Coral microbial communities from Lord Howe Island, Old Settlement Bay, Australia - Cyphastrea 1 metagenome | ecosystem: Host-associated > Invertebrates > Cnidaria > Coral ... | reverse complement strand
TTATATTATATTATATATTATATTATATGATATATTATATTATATTATATATTATATTATATTATATTATATTATTATATATATATATTGTATTGTCTATATTATATATTATATATATTGTATTATATTAAATATATTATATTATATTATATTATATTATATATCATATTATATATATATTATTATATATATATATATATTATATCATATATATTTTAATATATATATATATATATACTATATTATATTATATATATTGTATTGTATTATATATACAACTATGTATATATAATTCTATATATATGTATATAATTTATTCATATTGATCAAGCGAAACATTCATAGAGTGAGATACCCTGGGTGGCAACTTCCAAAAACAAAGCCAATGAGCACGTAATGAAATGGCCATGGTACCGCAAAGTGACCCTTCACAATAACGGTACTTGTAGATATCAACATCATGAAAACTCTGCATAAAGATAAAACATGGCTCATTCATCACCAACAACCAAAATTGGGGGTTGGTTGAAGCCCTTTGAACCGCCATGAATATGTGGCAAGAATGGGGTTCCCCATCCTAATCACATGCTTCAGAAGATACTTGGGTTTGATTTAAAATTGGGTGCCCCATTCCATCATTTTCCCGCTAGGGTTTCCATACTATGCACCATTTGCAGACACACCCGTCTACATCATATTTCTTAGATGTATACCTTCATTGAATCCCCATTCACTTATCACATTCCAATACGTTCCAATCTTTCCCCCATTCTTCAGACTTTATCCCCATTCTATGCCCATTCTCCCCAATTATTCCATACATCCATACAGTATTTCCCAAGGATATTTCCATACTCACTTTTTCCATAAAAAGTTAGCAACCTTCAAGTATTTTCCCCATGGATATTTCCAGGTTTTTCACTTTTCCATCTTTTTTGCGGCTTCCCACCGTTCAACCTTCAACAGGTCATCTGGGGACGCATAGGACCTGCTGAGAATCGCAAGCTCGGAATGCTGGTTTCTGAGCATGGAGAAAGAATGAAAAGGGAGAACTAACATGATCTAACATGATCTAACACGAATGAATGGTTGTTATATGTTGTCATTGATAAACCAACCATTAACTATATATACGATGATCTAACATGTTATATGATCTAACATGATCTAAGCACCAGGTTATAATGACAAAACGTATCAAAACCTGGTGCTTTGATAAAAAACCATGGACAGGCCACTGGAGAACATGCTCCTCTAGCTCCAAACAAAAAGCAATCCACCAAGGGCTTTCTTTCAAACTGAAGAACCATTTGTTTTAAGCAACTATCTTGTAGCCATGGTTCAGTCTAGGTACATGGATTTTACCAAACTATGAGTTTATTCATGTTGATCCTAAGTACGTGAAAAATCCATTTCAGTTTTGATTTTGTTAATTCTAAACTAAACTGTAGTGGTTGACCATACGTTTTTTGCTTTAAAGATAGTCTACACATGGTTGGTTGTTCCGCATCTATGTTAGTTGTTTACAGATATGACAGGAGAGAACCCGCTGCTAATGCTACCAAACCACACGTTACTAATGTTGCCAATGTCACCCCCGGGCTGCCCAGAGGTTTATCATGCCACCAACTCTTTTGGGATTGTTTAGGGTTTATGTAGGGTTTCATTTACCCTCTGGTAAACTAACATAACTGTGGAAAATCACCATTTTCAATGGGTAAATCCAGTATAAATGGGCCATTTTCAATAGAGAACTGTAACAAATTACCAGAGGGTAGGGTGTTTAGGGTTTTTACCGTGCTTTTCATCTTACACTTTCAAGGCTTGGACACAACTCTCGTCAGCCATTCAGCCGACATCCCTTAAAGCGCACTTCTCCAGCACCCCTGCTGCAAGGCTGCAATGGCAGCACCTCATGTTACCTTTACCATGGTGGATTGTGGGTAAGCCATGTAAACCTAATGTTAGTCTCATGATACAAAAAACACCATATACTTTTCTAACCAGACTTTTCTGATCATACCCTCTGGTAAACTAACGTAACTATGGGAAATCACCATTTTCAATGGGAAAACTCACTATTTCTATGGCCATTTTCAATAGCTATTTTGACATAACCAGAGGGTAGTTTTTTCTGTACTCCTGGAGATTTTCAATGATTTTCAGGGTCATGTCCACCAACGCGGCCCCTCGGGCCCCTCCTCACTGATCTTTGCAGCTGGTCCTGGCCAGCTGCAATTGGGAGACATTGAAACTTTCAAGACCACCAGTCACCAGGTAATTACATATATAATTATATATATATGTAAATGCATATATATATATGTATTATGTATTATATGTGTGTGTGTATATATATACATGGGTAAATTACAATGATTCACTAACCAGAAATAAAGCTATCGTGGGGATGATTCGCCGAATCCTTACTATGATTATAGTGAGGTCGATATATGGGGGTTGCCTCAGGCGTGGGGGTACCCCAAGTTCGATGGACCGGATGGTTCATGGAACATCCCGCCCAAAAATGGATTTTTATGAGGGATAGCACCATTTTAGGAAACCTCCATATATGATTGTATGTGTATATCATGAGCTATAATCTACATATATATAATATATATATATATATTACTATATATATAATATCTATAAACACTATATAGTGCTATACAATAAGTTTCATATTATCAATGTTGGCGTGACAGTTTGAACATCTAGAACTGGACCATCGTATCTACCTGTATCTATGACACCAAGGTTGAAAAACACCAAACTGCAGTTGGGTCATGACTTCTTGGAACGTGCCTGGCGCTGGATTTCTGCGTCCAAGAATCATAAAACATCGCCAACGCTACTTTCGGTCGAATGTATCTTCAACTTTGACCATCCCAAACATCTCCAAATCATTATCTGAAGATTTGTTTGAAATCCCATATTAACTTATTATCATTATCCAAATGTATCATAGCCATATATCCCAAACAAATCTCCAAATCATCCAGATACTTCAACGCCACCTTGATGTTTTTTTCCCCTCTTGAAACTATGACCCATCGGATCCAGATCTCAGGGGTCTCAGGGGAGCCATCGGGCCATCCTCCTTCTCTGTTAACAAACTTTGAAGATGAGGGAAAATGAAGGAGTAGAGCCTAGGCTGAATATGCTGAATGTCAAGTCGAACTACTCAGAAATGAACCGGTTCATGAACCGATCCCATGGGTTTTGTCATGGACGAAATCCGATTGCCATTTTCAGAAAATGATGATTTACCATCAAATTTTTAAGGGGAGTTCCCCATTTTTTATTCAGATAAAGCATGATAAACCCAAATCTGGTTGACCAAAGAAACCTATAATTCATTGACATCCTGCAAAAAATACCCCTGATCTTTTGGATGAATCAACCCGGCCGCCGATCCATCGAAAGCGTTCTCAATGGAAGTTGACGACTCAGAAAGCTTCGTTGTTTTTTCGGACCCAGTTGTCAAGAAACTTCACAATTTCACACATCATGAAAACTTACGACCAACATAGCAGTGAACTTTTACATATCTCGTCTCACGTATTTCATGTACTGATCCTACTCACATCAAATAATGCTTCGATCACAGATCGCACTCACAGATCTCACTTACATATGCATGCACATATACCTTTCATATCTATTCGAACCAGACATTGCGTACAAACAAATCACTTAAGCATCTTTCCTGCATATTTTTTTTTTAAAAATATCACATCCCACTTACACACCTCGCTTACGTCACATGCTATATAGATATACTGTGGATGGTTGCGGAATCCTGCACCACCTTGTATGGTTGAAACCCTATAAATCATGGGATGTTTAGCACTGTTTTCAACTGGTGATTTCGCTGGCCCATCCACCGTATCACTTGCTGAGTTGCTGGAAGGTTAGCTGGAGGCTGCTGGGGATGAACAAATTGGAAGAAGCGCCTACAGTACCTAGTTCTATGGTGTTTGCAACTATCATACTATATCTAATAGAATATGTAATAGATACACCTAAAATATACATGTATATATATATAACATACAAGTATATAAAATATGTAAACGTATAATGTGTATATATGTATACATATATATATACACATACACTGTGTATATATATATGTATATTTTATATTATTATAGCTATGTTATATTGGGCGCCAGTGACTCACCCCACCATGGGCCAGTTATCAAAAAGACCCAAACACCGAGAGGCGCAGTGTATGCTTGCCGACTCACCTGGGTCGCTCGAAAAATCTGGAGGATCTGTGGAACTTCGATTTGCTAAGGGAAAATTAGAAAATCCACAGGAAACTATGGTTGTTACCATGAAATATGGAGGGTTTGCCAAGGTTACTAATGTTACTAAACCATGGTTTTGTGGGTAAACCATGTAAACCTAATGTTACGGCAAGACCCTATGGTTTGCCCCCAAGGTTAGAATGGAGTTCAAATATTCTCCTTCGACATGCTCAAAAACCTGCGCAGGGCCAGTGTTTTGGCATTTACGAGACGACGAACCCTAAACCCTAAAACCCTAAACCCTAAAACCCTATAAAACCCTGAAAACTCTGAATCCGACAGCAGAAAACACTGCGTATACGCAGTTTTTTCTGCAATTTCTCTTCTCATGTTCGACGACAGGGAGGCAAACCACGGGGTCTGTGCGTAATGTTAGTAATGTACTAATGTTGCTGAACCATACTTTTCTCTACTTGGTGCCCCATCCCACGAATCGTAAGTGGGTGAGGTGATATCCCAGTTATAAGCGGATTGACCCTACTTATCCCACGAACAGAACTGGGATATAACCCACTTACGATTCGTGGGATGAGCCACCAAGTATGGTTGTTGCCATGAAATATGGAGGGTTTTCCTGTTGTTTTTCCCCTTGAACCATTTCTGGGATTATATAAGGGGACCATGAAAAATAGAAACGATTCCCAGTATATTCCCTCCAAATTGTGGATTTACCAATGGGGACATTACAAAAAAAAGTCACCAAATTCTAGAGAATATGAAGTGAACCTATCTTAAACTCACACCAGTGAAATGTCAAAGTCTGCAGCATTGCACCTTCAATGGGGTCGACAACCTTTTTCCGGTGGAGGCTTGCCACTTCGTCCAATGGTATCAAAACAGAAGGCCCAAACAGAATCAAATCTTGGAACATCTTGAAACATCTTGAAAGCCTGGATTGATTCACCCAAAGTTGATGACTTTCTGGATCTGAAACCGAATGTCACCAATGTTCCACATCCCGAGCTCTCCGACTTTGAATTCCAGCTGCGCCACTTGAGAGGCGGAAGTCACTTTATGTTGCCTGGCCAGATGGGCCATCGGCCATACTGGGGATGGAAGAAATCCTGCACCAGTTGATACGTGCTTTATACCATGATTTATAGGGTTTCCACAGTATGTTCATTGGATTTCCATAGGGTCATTCAAGCCTGAAACTAGAATTGACATCTTTGGGTTCATTCATTTTTGCTAGTTAGCACAGATCGTTGGTTTCCCAAAGATCAGGGGAAGGCCATAGAAATCCTCCAAAGAGCAAGAATCGTTGCACAACCGGAAAGCATGAGCTAAGGAAAATCAAATCATGACATCTTTGGAAGAACATTTCCAGCCATTTGGGTGTGTCTGAAAATAGGGAATCCCTAAAATCCATTGGTTTTTCTCATCATTGTTTCCCCTATTAAAATAGCCATTGTTGGTGTATACATACCTCATTTTCAGACACATTTGAAGAATTCTGTAGCCAATTCCTCTTGAAACATCACGGCACTTGGAAGTTGGATTTCATCAGGAGCTACGGGGCCCATTACACGATGTCTTATATTTTGTTAAATGATATCGTCTTGTCTTGTATTATATGATTATTGTATAATATAATACGTAAAAATAGGGGGTAATATATATGCAGTGTGTGTATATAAAGAGCTATACATTATATATATACGTATATACACGTATGATTGTATGTATATGTACACACACATGTATGTATATATATATTTATACACACATGTATGTATTTGTACACCAACAACCCAACCCAAAATTGAGCCCAAGGTGAACTTTCCCATCTCTCATTAAAATCGGGCTCCCTAGAGATGGCCATAGAGATTTTTTCTCTGATTTTTTCGAACAATTTACAAACATCTGGGTGAATCATAAGGGGAATCATCCCCTAAGAATAGCCTTACTTATCTTATTTCAGGTTAGTGAATTATGAAAATCATACCCAGAAAAACCTGATAAAACCATGGGGAAATGCTGGGAAATGTATGGAAATGTGCTATCATCTGGTTGGGAAACTCGTAGCTCCAACTGGCTCCTGAGTTAAGAGTGAATCATCATATAGGAATAAGGGTGAATCATCATATTGGAATATCATGGAATATGGATAGCCATAGTTCCGGATCGCTCCTAATCATCAGATGGTTTGTCTTTGATATCTTTAGATACTTTTACCAATAATGTGGCTAACACAATAATCAACCATCCCCCAAATCACCATAAATAGGTGGTATATGGTGGTATTTTCAGAATTCCCAGGCATGGGTAGTTTATGGCATTGTTTTACCCACATGACAGGTCGAGGGTTAAGATACCCTGAGGCTCCACAACCATGCGACCCTGGATCGAAGATCGAACCTGCTGAGCTTGTCCACAGCTTCAGTCACAATTTCGCGAATCCTCCGGCTGGTGGACAGATGTGGACAGGAATTTCCCATGAAACGATTGGAAACACGCTAAATCAATGCAAATCATATGGGATGGTTTTTGGTTTTTCCATGACATTTCGACTGATTTTGCTCATCTTCCAAGTGGTGATTTCAAACAACCATCCGCAGTATGGGAATGGATGAGACAAATCCTTCACACTTTGGGAACAACTGCTGGACTGTAAACCCTGCCATTATTGCACCAAATGATTTAATCCCTTCCCACATAGAAAAGAACAGTCATTTCCAGCCTGGAAGTTGCCAAACAACTTGATGCTCAAAATGACTGCCATGTGGGTTTGTCGGAAAACAAGTACGCACCCGATTCGATCCAGTGCTTTAAAACATGTCTTTCCCACATGTTCCCTACTAAAATTGCTATTTTGGGGTATACCCTGTTTTTAGAGACATCCATTTGTGGCTTGTGAAGACCCGAAACGCCACCGAAAATACTGTGAGAAGGAATCCTTCTGAAGAAGATACCCTTCATCGAAAGGTCTTAAAAGCATCGATTTCCCAGAGCTTCTTTCTTGGCTTCCAATTTGATGTGGTAGATATTTTGAGGGTTCAGTAGCCTGAGTTTTTCGCTACCAGCTTATCAATTGATTAAATTGGGGTCCGAACCACAACCAAGTTCGGAGGCAAACGACCAGTCGCATGAGAATTCTTTCACCCGAATGTCAGCTACTGTGGTAAACTCAAGGATGTTCCAGGCCAAATGGGGGTTTCCATAAATGGGTGTACCATGGTGAACCCCTAATCATCATCCATTTATAGATGGGATTTCCCCTTAAAAACATCCAGCTTTTGGGGTAGCCCCATGACTATGGAACCCCCCCAAATCTACGCCTGTCCTTTCGGCGGTGCGATTCTCACATCCAGGAACCTACAGAATTGCACCAAACGGAAGAAGTGTTGGTTCTCATGGTGAATCTTAGATACCCAAAAAATTCAACAGATCCAACAATGAGAGATCCAACAATGGATCAAAATTTTGAGCTCTCGAATTTTCTCTTAAATTTTGCCATAAGAATTAACGTAACAAAGTAGTACCAAGAGGGTAGTATCATATTATCATGTAGTATATAACCGAATCTAACCGAATCTAACCAGTTGCTTGACCCAAAAAGTCGGGACCCAATGAAGCGCCTGAGTGATGATCCAGAGCTCCAAATTGAATGAAACCCATGTTCGAAGCTGGATCATTTGGTCATAGATCTGGCTGAATCACCAAGAAAACCACAGAAAATCATAGAAAATCATAGAAAACCATCAACCTTTTCCATGTTTTTCCCCTGTTTTCCTTGACCTTCAAAGAAAAACCATTCCATCTGCCTCACCTGTACGAAGGTCTTGCGAAACCGATCCACCTGGACATGTTTCGGGTTTCCGCCTTTGTAGGGACGGAATGAGCAGATCATCCCATGATTTATGGCACAATCATCCCACTATTGATGGTGAATTATCACCAAAAATTGAGAATGGTGTGTGTGAAAAAAATATTGGGAATCTGATTGTGACATAAGTATGAACAATATCTACGTGTCGTATACAATCATCCCATTCCATTCCGCACCAGTGAGATTTTTGGGACTTCAGATGACCAGGTCTGGGATGATCGACCCCATTCCAAACTATCATGTATATGAGGACAAGTACATCAATGGGATTCTACCATTCATAACTCGGGTGAAAAACCTTGGTTTTATGATGTTTTATGTTCCAGTTCACACCAATTTGTGTCCAATAGGAACCGCAGACCATCAGAGGCTCCAAAAGAACTTACAAGGTCAAGAAACATTTCTGGCCAGGGGAAAATGACGACGAACCAGTGGATTTTAGGGCACCATAGGGTACCCTATATATATATAGTCCTGCACATACCAACACCCAACGTAAAGCTAGTCTGGCAAAGCCATGAAAACTATGATTATGCCATCGAAACCATCTTCAAAATCTTGTTTTGTACTTCTATGATGTACTTTTCTACCCGTTTATGAAAGGGGATGGTCAAGGCTCCTCCTGTGCTGTGGATCCAGCCACTGTGGGGCGTGGGGGACCAGCTCTCATATGTTCACCGGCAAATAACATGGTCTCCCCATAGATCTATGTGATGCACATCCAATCTATGGATGTCCATCAGGTAGAATTGCCGTAGCGACTGCTCAAAATTACGGTACAGTACCCCAAATGAACCCGATGCTTGTACAGCTACAAGTGATGTGTCCAGTTGTATACGAGTATAGCATATCTATCCACATACACATATTTACGATATACACGATATATGGCATGCCAAACACATCTAAACCAATCTCCACATGGCAGTGTCAAAAAAAGGGTGTGTTCTACCGATTTTCAACAGCCACGACATTAAGGGGCAAATACTTTTCATATATGTTCCATAATTTTTGGTATGACAATTAATGTTCCTAATTTTTTTCCGTCTATATTTTCATTTTTTTCAGATATTGTCCATAAAATTCCCGATTTTCCAACCCCCAAAATTGGGACTTTCCCTTCCCGAAAAAAAATGAATCCCAGGCCTCATCGAAAAATTCTCCTTGGATGCTTGGAGAATGCAAAAGCAAATCGCCCTGGGCTGTTTCAAAAAATGGAGAAATTCAGCAACAAAACAGGACATTGAAGTGATTTGGAGGTTTCCTGAAATGGGAGCCCCAAGTTGTCCCCAAGTCACCATGGGTTTCAACACCAAAATGGTCTAATTGAAGTGATTACCCTTCAGTAAGCTAATATAGCTATGGGAAATTTCCATGTTTGATACTTAGGTAAGCATAAATCACCATTTTCAATAGCTATGTTAGTTTACCGGAAGGTAAATCACTAGGTCTGAAAAAAACAGGAGTGGAGCTGAGAAAAGAAATGGCAATGGATGAAACATGATCAAAACCTCTGCCTTTGGAAATGAATTTTTGGGGATGAAATGCCATAACAGCCACATTTTTTTCATTGGAAAAGCAGGGTGAAGCTACCTCGGATTTTTTGATCCACAGATCTGAAAATTGACCCACATTTACCCTCTGGTAAACTGTTACATAACTATGGAAAATCACCATGTTTAATGGGTAAATCCACTATAAATGGCCATTTTCAATAGCTATGTTAGTTTACCAGAGGGTATATAATCTGAAAATCACCCCGGACTGGGTAAGGTATGATGAATTTAGCCGTAGTTCTGCATATGCAGCAGCCTGACCACTGCAGCTGGAAAAAAAGATCTGGCCATAGGTTCTAACCCTGGTCCGCCAACATCCAGCTTCCAAGGGGATGTTCTAGGGCAGGGTCAAGACATGGTATATGGATGGTTTCTATTGAGTTATGTTTTTTTTAATGATCATCCATAAAAGAGAACGAGAATCGCCAACAAAGCCCTATGGGCCTATGGGATGACATTGGATGACCATCCAAGATGGGTAATCCCAAACTTTGACCATGGCAGATACATGGTGAATCTTAGACACTTGCCAAAAAGACTATTCCTAAATTGGTGGTATACCTACATGTTTCAACCCCTCTGAAAAATATGAGTTCGTCAGTTGGGATGATTATTCCCAATATGTGGAAAAATAAAAACTGTTCCAAACCACCAACCAGATTCTTTAGCTGGTGAATCTACATTTTACTATTGATAGCAACAGATAGTACTAGCTAGATCTAGCTAGTATCTAACAAAGGTTGACCCAGCATATAGGTTTGATCAATCCCCATCTTACTTTCGGTCTACTCCGCATGGATGACGGCACTGCGAGGCTGCGGTACCTGCCGTACCAGAGAAATTGCCGTGCCAGAAACGTGGAAAACATGGATGATCTTACGGCATTTTTTTCGCTCGTTCATCATCATTTTCTCAATGGATTGTTTTTTTCGGGAAAAAATACAGGAGACCCCATGATCAAAACATGGGAAAATCCATGGTTGTTAAGATTTTCCCCAACAAACTTAAACCAATCCATTGATTTTCTCCTGAAAAACCATGGAATTTTCCCCATCCATGGGCGAATTATCCATGGGCATCCCAGCATGGGTTGTTTTTTCGAGCATAGCCAGGGGGTCCGGACCAAGTTGCCCGCGCTCCCAGGCTCAGGCACCTTGTGATTTCACCCAAAACATATGACAATATATAACTTATGTACAGGATGGGGCCCCCGTTCGATAGCTAAATTGGTTTATAAGTGGCTGAATTCTATGGTTTATGGTAGATATAACTATAGTTAATGGGGATTAGAATGATTTATAAACCAATTTTTAACTGGGGGGGGCCATCCTGTACCATATATATGTGGATACCCTCTGGTAAACTATTACATAACTATTGAACATGGGCAGACATGGCAATTTTTCATGGGAAAATCAAGTATTTCGACTGGGCCATTTTCAATAGCTATGTTAAATTACCAGAGGGTAAATATGGCAGGGAAGCAGCATCAGAAGCAGGGAAGGAAAAAAAAACACGGAAAACCACTGAATTTCAGGAAAAGGAAGTGGAAAAGTGGGACGTATCCTCTGAGAATCAAACATGGTTGCGGCAAGAATCGGCTAGAATATCCTCATGATTTTCTAGATCTTCTAGGTGCCCTCCAATTCAGGGGTCAAATAATCGCCCCCTTAGGGGTATATATGGGTATATAATATGTAAGAAAAACACAATGTGCGTCAATCGGTTGGAAAATATCTCACATATCCTCCGTGAGAATGAGAACTTCTTTTCACAAACATACTTATCTGGGTAAATTGCACTATTTCACTGACCTGATTTTTTTTTGGCTATTTTGGGACACTTACCCCTTATCAACCATTATTCCAGTGCGGGAGAACAGTGAGGTCGTGATAATTACCCAGATTTATATATATATACATAATTATTTATATGGAAGTTTCCCAAAATGGAGGTACCCCCAAATCATCCATTTCTAGATGGATTTTCCTATATAAACCATCCATTTGGGGCCACCACCATTTATGGAAACCCCCATATTTGTTCAATGCCTGGTGGAACGACACCTCTTCCAGGTCTTCTCAAGGTGCATCAGTTTTTTTTGGGAAGATGAGGTAAGAAACTCGGCAGCCATGGAGGTTTCCGTTGTATACATCTATATATATATATATGTATAGTATAGTATAGTATAGTATCGCATCGCATCGCATAGTATAGTATTAGTATAGTATAGTATAGAACTGTGAACAAAAATGCGCATATATCATTAGTTATGTATTAGTAGTAATAATATTCATATTATTATGTGTATATCTGGTCGGTGGTTTTAACCATCTGGAAAATATGAGTTCGTCAATGGGAAGGATTATCCCTTTTTTATTATGGAAAAATAGAACATGTTTGAAACCACCAGCCAGATATATATCATAATATGAAGAGGAAAAAACAGTAGACCCAGATGAATTATCAACAACCAATACTAAACTTCTAAACAACTATTTTCGACAAATGGTCATATACACCTGATTTTTGTCCTCTCCAAAATGGGGAAGTTTCCGTTTTTTCTGGTCGACTTTGGGGCAGCCCTTTAAAAAAAAAGAACACCACTTAGCCTCTGGTAAACGTTTACATAACTATTGAATCAATAGAACATGACTAGTAAATGGCCAAATTTTCCATGTTTAATGGGAAAATTCACTATTTACATAACTATTGAACATGGCCATAGAAATAGTGACATTTCCCATTAAACATGGTGATTTTCCATAGTAATGTAACAGTTTACCAGAGGGTATCAGGACAACTTAGGAATTGACAGTAGACTCATGAAGATTTTCACGTTCCACAAAATTCAGCATCATTTCGGCTGAACTGGTGAACCCCCCAAATCAAATGTCAGCCCAGTGAGAATACAGGTAGCTGCTGGTACTTATAACCCCAGGAAAGTATCAGCAAGCTCAGCTAGGTCCATCAGGGGATAGGTCAAAAAGGATGCCAAAGGACCGACAAAAAATGGCTAAGTTCTAGGAATCGACCATCCACTTTGGAAAAATGCAGGGATTTGCGATGCCATCAGTGGTGCAATTCCAGGAATTCATCATTGATATGGGTGTTTCTGGAAATATGGACCCCAAAAATCCTGGCTATCATTCGGTATCATCATTTTATCAAAATTGCAATGATTTGGGGGTCAATTATCTCATTTTGAGTCATCACCTTCATGTTGTTGGTTAGATATTCTATTACTATCCAACTATACCCTGATTAAAACTGAATAACTGTATAATTGTATATCCGTGTATAGCCCCATTACATCACTGATCACCTTCCCATACTTTCCCAATCTTTTCCCTTTTCTGCCGACTTATTTATACCCATGCTATCTCCATTTTATTACATGATCTCCGATTATTCCATATATCACCATTCACGAAACATGGACAATAAATGAAAATAGTAAAATAGAATGGTGATAAACATTCAGCATAGCAACCGTAAAAAAGATAGAAAATCAAAATTCCGTCCCACCAAATCCAATCCCACCAAAACTTGTGATAAATTGAACCTTTTTCGATCAAAAAACGTGGAGTTGCTATAGAAATATTGACTAACATAGATGTGGAAAACCCACCATGTATATCATTTTCCGACGGAAACCCATGGGTTTTCCACATCTACATGGGATGCCATGGCTCTTCCGCCACTCAGCCCCGAGGCTCCCCACAGCTGCGGACAAAGGCTTGAACCTGGGGGTACCAACGAGTTCCATGCAAATAACATTAAATATACTAATATTAATAATATACACATGATCATATGTTATATATATATTATATAATTTTATATATATTGACTAATATACATATGTAGTCATATGTGACATATGTGATCATATGTGTATCATGTGACATGACTACCTTATGAAGTCATGGACCAACGTGGAAGCTTTTACGCATCTCTTGTGGCCTCTCACTGTGTCTTCCAATCCCAACGCGGCCAAGGCCTGCCGATCAAAGGCTTGTCAATGACCAGGACTTTGAAGGTATTGCCTGGATCTCCCGGCGAAGTTGGCCAGTTCAGTAAGAGGATAGCACCCCCAGAAAATATATTAAACATTATTAAACATTATTAAACATAACAGTGGCGTTTCCAGGGTATAAATGATGTTTACCTATGTTTAATTCATATTTCAGGTTTCCCACTTTTCTATGACTTGTTATTGCGACACAAGGCCCAAACCCCTGGGGCGTTCCGACTCAGGTCATACATGGAGTCTTTCTGAAGCACCTGAACGCAAAAACAGCAAGAGTTTGCGCCACTTGGCAGGATTGATCTGGATTAGTAGTTAGCTTTCTCTCTTTTTTGACTTCCAAATTGTTCAAGGGTTGATCATCATGTTCCCCTTTGTTTCGCAAATTTCATGGCTTCACATTGCAGCTTGCTGAAACCGATGAAGCGGACGCGCAAAGAAGGCCGGAAAGAAATCCGTGTCGCGTCACTCAGCTGGTCCAGTAAGTATCACTGTAGCCAAAGAAATCCATATAAATCAGTAGAGAATCTGCATCCTGTACTGATGCTCCCAACTAGATCTGCCAACTTTGGGTTCTCAGATTTCGGTACCACTGTGGGTTCATGTTCAACCTGAGAGCCAAAATGGATCATTTTTGTAAGGTCCAGAACAGATTTTTCCCAGGCACACATCAGGATTGAGTCTGTACACAGCAGACGGTGGAATGCCACAAGAAGTCAACGCTGTTCACCACACCAACCCACATCTTCGGGGCTATTTCCGAATTGAAAGTTCTTCCACCTTTCTCTCATTGACTCATCATGTTCTGGATAAATATCGCCATCAATTGCATTCATCTAACATCATCTAACCCTTTCATGCCTTGAACATCATGAATGTCCATGTTTCTCAAATGCCCTCCATATGGAGTCCACTCTCTGCGTATTGCTGTGCATCCCCATCTTGATGACATGAGTACCTGTAGATTTTCACGTGGCCAGCGTTTAGTAAATCACTTTGGCCATTCCTTGGTGATATCCCCCAAATCAATGATTGCTATGGGCTATGGATCAAAACCATAGCCAAAACCCTGATACCTGCGGTTCACACCAAAATAGTCAGTGTTTATGTATGTTCGCCTCCTCATTCAGATGGTAGCAATAGAGCTATTGACCTGTCCCCATATTGTCTGCCAGTTGATGCTTTACTACCGTATTCAGTTGATACACCAGTAACATATATTGAACCATCATGAACCATCCCCACCAGAGGATTCTTATTGGGTATACCCCCATTTGGGATGATTTAAAATTACACACACACACATCTGGTTGGTGGTTGACCTACCCCTCTGAAAAATATTATATAGTCAAATCAGATTGGATCATATGATCATCATCCCAACTATTGGGGAAAATCATCCAAATGTATCCAAATGTTCCAAACCACCAACCAGACATGGTAGGTACATCCAGGATGGTTTAAGCCCCAGCGCCGCTTAAGCGCCGCGCAGTTGCGCCTCGCAAAGCCGATGCTCCTGGAAACCCAGCTGGGTTGCAACGCTGTTCTCCTTGATCTCGACCCCCTGTAGCAAGCCCAATGGACGGATGGAACAAAAGCGAGGCTTTTTTCTGAAGTAGACACAAACAGCAAAGAAATGCTGTTAGAACACCCTGAACCACCTGTACTTTTTTTTTGCTGCACACTATCGACATTATTTAAGTGTACACACTTTTGATGAAAACAGGTAGAAAAGCTCATTGCTTACATCGATAACTTGAGACATACATAAACATACTAATTATCTATGATTAATGTACCTCATCAAAATGGTTCAAAAGTAAGCCGGTTCTCTACCCGTTGGATATCACGGCGCCTGGCCCAGGTGGTTCATGAAACATCCTGGCATTGGACTGGCCTCAGATCTCAATGCCCACGTTGCTGATTTGCTTGGACATGTGTTGATGATAGACAAAGAGATAGAGATAATATGAGAACAATGATCAATGATAAAGATGATGAAGATGAAGAAGATGAAGATGATGAAGATTATGACGAGGACGAGGAGGAGAAGAAAGAGGAGGAGGAGGAGGACGAGGACGAGGAGGAGGAGGAGGAGGAGGAGGAGGAGGAGGATGAAGAGGACGGCGACGAGAACGACGTGATGACAGAGATGATACATTATTTCATCTTCAATCATGGGTCAGATGATGATTATCACCACGACGACGACTAGGAGGAGTCAACCAATATGATATACAATGATGAGGATGATGAACATGAGGATAATGGGAGGACAAGCATGAGGACGGGGATGAAGGGACTAAAACAGAGAGCAGGAGGGATGAACTTAGCAGAAACATGTTGGCCCTTGTACCTTGCGCCAGCATTGAGTGCAAGTATATGTCAACATGGCGAGTTATTGCTCTATCCTCACTTGTATGTTTTATCACATTTTAGTTATTTTAGTTCGTTTATGTCGGTACCCTGTTTTTGAATATGTACTGGACTGGTTTGTTTGGAAGCTTTTGCCATGCATACATCGCAGGCACAAAAAGCTAAGCATTTTGTTTTACAGTGGCTAATCGCAGATATGAACATAGCTTTCTAGCTGCTGTGTTTATGTTCCCCTGTTTCTGGCTGAATCTAAGCTACATACTGTAGCTACCCAAGGTTTACTCAGTTCCTATGATTTCTTCAATGATCTCAGCCATATCACAAGTCCAAAAGCTTCAAGGCCTTGAATATCATCAAATGTCTACAGCCAAAATCAAATATCTCTGCGCTATCAACATATTCACGCACTAGGACTAGAACATACTATGTCACTGTCCTAGTACAATATCTGGCTAGTCAATATACTGTACAATATGTGTTATTCAATCTATTGAATTGAAGATAGCCATACTGCGCTATCAACAATATCTGGCTAGTCACTGCACCCTTCATTTATTCAATATGTGGGTGGCGGATCATCATCCGAATGTCCGGGATAGACAACCGACCATATTTTTTTTTTTTACAACCGATGAGATATCCAACGCCCCGTTATAATATTGATCATTCATGGTGTTTTTCCTGTCAAGACATGGAATTTATACCATTACCAGGTGGAGAAATGAACAAAGAGTAAACCAAGCAAGTGGCAATGAAACAAGCAAGCGGCAAGCAGGTCTAAATGGGACAATGAAAATCAGGGGCATTTTCACAATTCTAAGGAAGATTCCAAGAATATCAGTTCATCATCGACCCATCTAGGCAGAAGACCTCCTTCATGTATCTAATCTATCACTGCCTGGTGCTTGAATGTGCATTTTCGGTAACCCAAGAATGTGATTGTCATGATTGTCATTGGGGATCATGATTCATCACAATTCCATTGCGAAAAATAGGGAAAACACAATCCCATTTCTGAATCAAGTTTCTGACTTCATATGGCGAAATGATTATCATTATCATGATTGATTCCATTTCTGTGGTAAAACATCTTGACATCTTGAAATGGGGGTTTCCTAAAATAGGGCTACCCCCAGTCATCATCCATAAACCATCCATTTATAGATGGGATGTTTTTCCCTTATAAACCATCCAGCTATTGGGGTAGCCCCCATGACTATGGACCCCCCCAGTCATCCATGGCGAATCCACAGCGCACGCATTGTGCGCACTGTGCGCACTGTGCCTGGAGCAAATGAGTCTCGACAAAGGACTGACCGAAATGTTCAGCCTGCGGTGAAGAAAATACATCGCGGCAGGTTATATATATATACATATTGTATATATATATAT